>ENA-ORXD01000190-ORXD01000190.1-sediment-metagenome-genome-assembly--contig:-NODE-190-length-98796-cov-4.503469_pt1 | contig 98796 bp, 99 predicted proteins | sample MGYA00237862_ERZ511471 | MGnify/ENA metagenome assembly ERZ511471
AGCGTGTGGGCGGCCTAAACCCCGCCCCGAGGGTTCAAATCCCTCCCTCTCCGCCATTTTTTTACCCTGCCGGAGGCAACCGGCAGGAGACCCAGCCCCGTGCGGCGAAACCCCGCGAACCCCGCCAGGTCCGGAAGGAAGCAACGGTAAGCGGACCGTTTCGGGTGCCACGGCAAGTTGGGTTTCCTGCCGGTCGTCTCCGGTCTTTTCTGTACCTTGAACTCCTGTTAGACTGCAAAAAGGGGGGGCTGCAGGATGGAAACCGTTTTCAGGGGAACCATTTCGCCGGGGACAGAAATAGGAGAGGGGCCTTTTATTCTAATTCCGACATTCCTTGTCCCCTTGGAGGTCTTTTCTCGGGGAATGATGACCCGGACAAGCTACTCTTTCTTTACGGCCATGGTCGATGCGGTCAGCGGTTCGGTCTCGCTCCACCCGCCGAAGTCTCTAATCGTGAGTGAAAAGGACCCTCCCGAAGGGAAAAGGCTGGAACCGAAAGTCTCGTGTCAACTGGCTCTCGACCTGGCGGAAGAAGCCGGCCGATCGATGGGAAAGGGCAAATGGACGGCCGCTTTCAGGTATAACTCCGTCATGCTGGACCGTGAGAAAGTTAGGCCCACTTGGAGAGTCTGGCGGGTCCAGGGAGAAAACGTCATCGATACGGTCACTGGTCGAAGTGAAAACCTGGGAACGCTGGTTGCGGCAATACTGGGTGAGGGTTTCGCCGGTTTGGTTCCCAAAGACGACTAGGATTCTTCTTCCTTTTCCGCGGTAAGAGGCGAGAGATCCAGCATTGCCCCTATCAAGGCTTCCAGTTCTGTCGTGTCATTGAGTGTTTTCGTGTCCATGCATTTGTGGATGTAATTCTTGAGAATCTCGATGCAGGCCTGCTGCATGGCTTTCCTCGCAGCTGACAATTGCACCAGGATGTTGTGGCAGGGCTTATCCTCGATGATCATTCGCTGGATGCCCCTTAGCTGGCCTTCGACACGCTTCAGGCGGTTCAGCATCGCCTTATGCTCGGGTGACAAATTTTCCAGCTGTTCGATAAGGGATTCTCTAGGCATCATTATCACCTCCGAGATAGAGTATATCGTTTAAATGAAAATACCGGGTATATGCTAAATCCTTAACTCTTGTAGGTCAAGAGAGAGTTGTGATATACTGCGCTTTGGCCCGAAAATCGCACACGTTCAGACGGTAGGAAGGGTGCTCCCCGGAGTCTTCCACCGGATGAAGGACGTGGAGGGTAAAACCAGATCAGGGAGGGATACACGTTGTCTGTCGTCAGTATCAAGCAGTTGCTGGAATGCGGCGTGCATTTTGGTCACCAGACTCGACGCTGGAATCCGAAGATGAAGCCTTACATCTTTACGGAGCGGAACGGCGTCTACATCATCGACCTGCAAAAAACGGTGAAGGGACTGGAAAAGGCTTACGATTTTATTCGTGAAGTCTCAAAGTCCGGTGGTAGCGTGCTTTTTGTTGGAACGAAAAGGCAGGCCCAGGAAATCGTGAGGGAAGAAGCCCTCAGGTGCGGGCAGTTTTACATCAACCAGCGTTGGCTTGGTGGTCTGCTGACGAACTTCCCGACCATTCGCAAGCGTGTGAACCGCATGGTCGAACTTCAGAAAATGGAAGAAGACGGAACCTTCGAGACCCTGCCGAAAAAGGAAGTCAGCGTCCTCAGGAAACAAAAGGAAAAGCTCGAGAAATACCTCATCGGTATTCGGGACATGAAGGATTTGCCGGATGCCCTTTTCATCATCGACCCCCGCAGGGAAACGATCGCAGTCCTTGAAGGCCGGAAGCTGGGTATTCCTGTTGCCTCGATCGTTGACACAAACTGTGACCCTGAGGTCATCGATTACCCGATCCCCGGAAACGACGATGCCATCAGGGCCATCAAGCTGATGTTCGGTTTGATGGCGAATGCGGTGATTGAGGGACGCCAGGGAGCCGATGGAGCCCTGACGCAGGAAGAGGAAGCCGCCGCTGCCGCGGGAGAAGAAACAATCGAAGTCCGAGAGAAGCTTCACGAGGTTTACGCCGAAGTTCAGGAAAAGCTTGTCGAAGCCGAAATGGAAGACCGTAAGGGTTGGAAGGAGGCCTAGGCTTATGGCTCTGGATATGGATGCGGTAAAAGACCTGCGGGCCCGAACGGGCGCTGGTGTGCTGGACTGCAAGAAGGCTCTTGCCGAATGCGGCGGGGATATCGAAAAGTCTGTTGATTTCCTTCGTGAAAAAGGACTTGCCAAGGCGGCGAAGAAGATTGGCCGGACCGCTTCGCAAGGAATGGTTTTCAGCTATATCCATACAAACGGCAAGATCGGAGTCCTTGTCGAACTGAACTGTGAGACCGACTTCGTCGCCCGGACGGACGAGTTCCAGTGGCTAGGCCACGAGTTGGCGATGCAGGTTGCAGCGGCGGTGCCGCAGTACGTGTCGACGGAGGATGTCGATGCGGAAGCGCTTGAAAGGGAAAAGGAAATTTACCGCCATCAGGCTCTTGAAGAGGGCAAACCGGCCCATATCGTCGAAAAGATAGCCGAAGGCCGAGTCAAGAAGTACTACGAGGAATCCTGCCTTCTCGAGCAGGCCTATATACGGGAGCCCGAGAAGCATATAAAGGATCTGGTTATGGACGCGATCGCGAAGCTTGGAGAGAACATCGTCGTCCGCCGCTTCGCTAGATTTTCTATCGGCGAATAGCCTGGTTGAAGGGGCGGGGATCGCATCCTCGCCCCTTTTTTTTGCCTTTCGAAGGAGTGATCGGAATTGCCGAGATTTCGTCGTGTTCTTTTGAAACTTTCAGGAGAGGTTCTCGCCGGAACCGGCGGTTTTGGCATTGATTACGCCGCAGTCCGGAGCATATGCGAACAGGTTGCGGCGGTAGCCAAGGCCGGTGTGGAAATCGCCATGGTCGTCGGCGGGGGGAACATCTTCAGGGGAATCCAGGCCGAAACGCAAGGTTACGACCGGGCGCAGGCTGATGCCATGGGGATGCTTGCCACGGTGATCAACGCTCTTGCTCTCCAGGATGCCCTGGAAAACATGGGCATCCCGACCCGTGTCCAAACTGCGGTTGAAATGCGGCAGCTTGCGGAGCCTTATATTAGAAGGAGGGCCATTCGGCACCTTGAAAAAGGGCGGATCGTCATCTTTGCCGCAGGAACGGGTTCCCCTTATTTTTCGACTGATACGGCTGCGGCCCTTCGGGCGGCTGAGATTGATGCCGAGTGCCTGTTGAAAGGGACAAAGGTCGATGGTATATATGATAAGGATCCGGAAAAGGACAAAAACGCACGTTTCCTGCCGTCCATCACTTATCTTGACGCGATAAGCCAGCAGTTGAAGGTCATGGACGCAGCCGCTTTTTCACTTTGCATGGAGAACAAGATACCCATCGTCGTTTTCAACATTCTTGAAGAAGGGAATCTAGAGAAACTGTTGCTCGACGATGGCCAGATAGGTACGATCGTATCCGCGAGGGGGAGTGGTGACTGATGCCGCAAACGGAGATGAAAAACCTTAGGCAGAAGATGGAGAAGGCTGTCGAATTTTTTCGCTCGGAACTTCTCGGTGTACGGACAGGACGGGCCCATCCCGCGCTTGTTGAAGAGATTCGGGTTGATTACTATGGAACGCCGACCCCAATCAAGCAGTTGGGAACCGTAAATGTCCCCGAGGCTCGTCAAATTATCATCACCCCGTGGGATAAGAGCGCGGGAAAACTGATCGAAAAAGCGATCCAGGCTTCTTCCCTGGGAATCAATCCGAGCAACGATGGGGAGAACATCCGGCTGACGATCCCCGAATTGAACCGCGAGAGGCGTGTTGAACTGACAAAGGTTGTCAGGAAGTACGGAGAAGAGGCAAAAGTCGCGGTGAGGAATCTCCGAAGGGATGTCCTGGAAAACCTGAAAAAAATGGAGAAAGACAGCCGGATCACCGAAGACGACCTGAAAAGACTCCAGAAAGAAGTTCAGGAAATTACAGACGAATACATCAAGAAATTGGAAGCCGTGCTAGACGACAAAGAAAAGGAAATTATGGAGCAATAGGGTCCCTTTTTGTGCAAGCGGGCCTGCCGCACATGCGGCAGGCCCGCTTGCCTTTTCTGGACAAGACTTGACGAAGTCGGCTAAAATGTAACTACGAGCGGTTAGTGGTTTATCTTCAGGCCGGGAGGAAGTCCATTGAGAAAACGTGTCGTCGTCGCACTCGGTGGAAATGCAATTTTGCAGCGCGGACAGCGAGGCACCGCGGCCGAACAGATGGAAAACGTCCGAATGACTGCTGAGCAGGTCGTTAGGATGATAGAGGCAGGTTACGATGTCATCGTGACTCATGGTAACGGGCCCCAGGTGGGGACGATCCTGATACAGAATGAACTGGGGGCTCGCCAGGTTCCGGCAATGCCGATGGATGTATGCGGTGCTGAAAGCCAGGGGTTCATCGGTTACCTTTTCTGCCAGGCACTTGCGAACTGCCTGGCCGCCAAGGGGCTGACCGAAGCGCGACCCGTATGCATCGTCACACAGGTCATGGTGGACGGGGCAGATCCGGCTTTCGAGAACCCCACCAAGCCGGTCGGACCCTTTTTCACGGAGGAAGAAGCAAGGCGCCGCATGGCCGAACGGTATGAAACATGGATCGAAGATGCGGGCAGGGGATGGAGAAGAGTCGTTCCGTCGCCGGATCCAAAGGAAATCGTGGAGAAGGATGCGGTCGCTTCACTAGTAGAAAAAGGATACGTCGTTGTAGCGTCCGGGGGGGGCGGCATACCCGTTGTGCTTGGAGAAAATGGAGTCCTCTCCGGAGTTGAGGCGGTTATTGACAAGGATCTTGCCGCTGAAAGGCTTGCGCATGATGTCAAAGCGGATGTCCTATTGATACTGACCGACGTTCCTCAGGTCCTGATCGACTACCGGAAGCCCTCGGAAAAGGCCTTGTCCCATGTTGGATCCGCTGAACTGGAAAACTACCTGGAACAGGGTCATTTCAAAGCCGGCAGCATGGGACCGAAGGTGGAAGCCATCCTGAGATTCGTTCGAAACGGCGGGAGCAGGGGCGTTATTGCCCGTCTTGACGAAGCGCTCGAAGCGCTTGAAGGAACCTGCGGAACACAGGTCGTCCGCTGAAATTGAAAAAAGGGCAGGGGCCGGAGAGCTTAATGCTCTCCGGCCCCTGCCCTTTCAAGAACTTTAGAGTTCCGCCAGGAATCGTGCGAAACGTTCCATTCCTTCGCTGATTTCAGCAAGCGAGTTTGCATAGGAGAAGCGGAGATACCCTTGAGAAAGGAAGGCGCTGCCCGGAACGGCAGCGACATATTCGCCCTCCAGAAGAGCCTTGCAAAGGGTAACGTCATCCGTCAAAACCTGGCCACGATAGGATTTGCCCAGGCATGCACTGACGTTTACAAAAACGTAGAAAGCGCCATCCGGTTCGTTCACGGTGATGTGGGGCATAGCCGAAAGAGCGGACAAAATGAATTTACGGCGTTCCTCGAAAGCCTTTCTCATCGTTTCCACTTCGGCTTCCGCTTCGGTCATTGCTCCTACCGAAGCCCACTGGGAAACGGCCGCAGCATTGGAGGTCAGGTGCCCCTGGATGCTTCCCATCTTGTCGATCAGGTCCTTGGGGCCAAGAGCATAACCGATTCTCCAACCGGTCATGGCATAGGCTTTGCTCACACCGTTAACGATAAGTGTGGAATCGCGCATCGAGGGGACGAGGTTCAGGATATTGTGGTGCGAAGCCGTTCCGTAGACGAGACGTTCGTAAATCTCGTCGAAGATGAGCCAAAGTCCCTTTTCCTTTGCCAGGTTGCCGATTTCCGCGAGAAGTTCCTTTCCGTACACGGCCCCCGTCGGGTTGTTGGGCGTGTTGACCAGGATACCGACGGTTCGGGAGGTTATCGCATCTTCCATGGCTTTGCAAGTTGGCAGGAACCGATTCGAGGACGTATCGACGATCACCGGCCGCCCGTCGCAAAGGGAAATCTGTTCGACGTAGCTGACCCATGCCGGAGCAAAGACGATGACCTCGTCGCCGGGATTCAATAGGCAGGCAAGAGCCTCGTAGAGAAGAGGTTTAGCTCCGCACCCGACCAGAATTTCGCTCGGTTTGTAGTCGAGAGAGAAATGGTCCCGGTAATAGGACTGGATGGCCTCTTTCAGCTCAGGGATGCCGGAAGTGGGCGTATAGTGTGTTTCCCCTCGGTCAAGAGCTTCTTTCGCCGCCCGGATTGCAGAATGCGGAGAGGAAAAATCAGGCTCACCCGCACCGAAGGAGATCACCGGCTTTCCTTCCCTTTTGAGCTGTTTTGCCTTCGTGACCACTTCAAGGGTGGCGGAAGGTGCGAGTTTCAGTGCACGATCGGAAAGGCGCACTTGCATCACGTCCTCTTCTTGAAAAAGTAGGTTCCTTGAAAAGAGATTGTAGCAGATCGACAAAAGAGGCGCGAAGGATCCTAAAACCTGTACCCGATAGAGCGGTAACTAGATGAAAGATGAAGAATACGGTCATTTGAGATCGGCACCGAGAATGTTATAATCCTAGCAAGGCAAAGGTTTCCGACGTCGGAATGGAGGGATGTTCATGAGCGTGCGATTCGTGTCACGCAATGTCGAGCTTTCGGAAGATCTTAAGGATTACATGGAAAAGAAGCTTGGGAAACTCGAAAAGTTCTTTGACAAGATTCTCGATTCAAAGGTTGCCTTGAGCCATAACCGGGGCATGTTTGTCGTCGAGATTACCTCGAATGTAAACGGTGTCGTGATGCGGGGCGAGGAATATGCGCCCGAGCAAAGGAAAGCGTTTGATGGAGCCATCAGAAATATCGAGACGCAGGTCAAGAAACACAAGAACTTCCTGAAGGATCGTGCTTTCCTGAAAACGCACGATCTCTCTCCGGAACTTGAAGTGCTCTTCGCTGCGACTGAAAAGGCAATACCCGCTGTGACTGATGAGGAAATTGTTAAAACGAAAAAGTTCCCGCTTCGACCAATGAGCCCTGTAGAAGCGACGCTCCAGATGGATCTGCTTGGGCATAGCTTTTTTGTCTTCCGAAATGCGGAGACAGGTCAGACCAATGTGGTCTACAGGAGAAAAGAAGGCGGTTTTGGACTCCTGGAACCCGAGAATTGATTGAAAGAGGTACAGGGGCCCAAAGGGCCCCTTTTTTTCTTTTCACTGTGCCAATCGAGTAGGAGGAACCCGTAGATGCACGAAATGTCACTCGTTGAAGCGCTTTTGGAATCACTTTTGCCGATTTGCGAGGAGAATCGCTGGAAAAGGGTCGAACGCGTTTTCCTTAGAATCGGGACGTTGCGGCAAGTTATCCCCGAAGCCCTTGTTTTCTGTTTCGAAACCGCTGCGGTGGGGACCCCTTTTGCCGGGGCTAAACTTGAGATACAGGATGTACCGATACGCCAGAAGTGTGGGCGTTGCGGTGTAGAGTGGGGTGGGGAAATCCCCCTCGGAAGATGTGGTGCCTGCGGCTCGATAGAGGTGGAAACGATTTCCGGGATCGAGCTCGAAATCGAATCACTGGAGGTTGCGGTTGATGACGACGAAAAGAGTTAGCGTTTTCAAATCCGTGCTTGCCGCGGATGAGCAATATGCCCAGACGATACGCAAGGAAATGGTGGAGCGGGAAATACTGGTCCTGAACCTGATCGGTTCTCCCGGAGCCGGAAAAACCTCTCTTCTTGAGGAAACGCTCAAGCGATGCCGGTTCAGGTCAGCCGTTGTCGAAGGAGATATCGCAACGGCCCGTGATGCCGAGAGGATCGCCTCGTGCGGAGTTCCGGTCATCCAGATCAACACACGCGGCGGATGCCACCTGGAAGCCAACCTTGTCCTAAAGGCAATGCGGAGTCTTCCCCTGGAGAATGTTGACGTGGTTTTCATAGAAAACGTAGGCAATCTCGTCTGTCCTGCGGAGTTCGACCTCGGGGAAGACTATAAAGTCGCGGTTTGCAGTTCCGCGGAAGGCTCGGACAAACCCTTGAAATATCCCCACCTTTTCCATGAGTGCGGAGCCGTGGTCTTAACGAAGAAGGACCTGTTTCCCCATGTCCGCTTCGACCGGGACTTGTTCTGGAGCGACGTACAGGGGCTCAATGGGAAGGCATCGAGATTCGAAGTAAACAACCTTTCCGGGGAAGGAATTGAAGGCTGGATAGAACAGGTGGAAAAATGGCTGAGCTTAAAACGTCGGTCCTGAATGGACTTTCCGGGTTGAACCCCAGCCAGCGGGAGGCGGTGGCCTATTGTGACGGGCCACTTCTTGTGCTCGCTGGTGCAGGAAGCGGAAAGACCCGGGTCCTGGCTTACAAGGCCGCCTATCTCGTATCTGAAGTGGGGGTCGCTGCCGAGCGGGTCCTTGCCGTAACTTTTACGAACAAGGCGGCCGCGGAGATGAGGGAGCGTGTCAAGGGACTCCTGGGGGCGCAATCCAGGGGACTCCAGGCCTGCACTTTTCACTCCTTCGGTCTCCGGCTTTTACAGAGAAACCGTGATGCCCTGGATAAAGTCGGCCTGCGAAAGGATTTCGTCGTATTCGACAGGTCGGACTGCCGATCGGTCGTAAAGGAAATCCTTGAAGGAATGAACCTCGACCAGGAGAAGTTGGAAATTCCCTGGGTCCTTGACCAGCTTTCAAAGCGAAAGACAAAAACGGTCGTCCCCGGGGAAGAGGAAAACTTCGTCGATCTGCTTCGCGAAATAGAGAAGAGTTACGAGGCCATCTTGAAGGAACAGAATGCCGTCGATTTTGACGATTTACTCGAATTGCCTCTCGAACTCCTGAAAGATCCTTCCATTCTTGAAAAGGAAAGGGCGGCAATCGATTGGATTCTTGTTGACGAGTACCAGGATGTCAACCGGCCCCAGTACAAGATCCTTCGGAGACTTGTGGCGGATACGGGCCGCATCATGGTGGTCGGAGATCCCGACCAGTCGATTTACGGTTGGCGTGGGGCGGACATGAACATGATCCTTAACTTTGAAAGGGATTTCCCCGGAGCCAAAACGGTGGTCCTGGACCAGAACTATCGTTCCACAGCCCGTATCCTGGGAGCATCGAACGGGTTGATACGAAACAACCTCAAGAGAAAACCGAAAAACCTGTGGACGGCAAGGGACAAGGGAGAGCCCGTCAAGGTTGTGCTTCACGGAGACGAAAAACAGGAGGCCGCTTTCGTTCTTTCGGAAATCGAAAGCCTTCGAAGAAAAGGCTACCGATACGGGCAGGTGGCCCTTCTTTACCGTGTAAATGCCCTGAGTCGAACGTACGAACAGGCCTTGCTAGAAAGGGGTATCCCATACCGCGTCGTCAGGGGGACCGCCTTTTACGAAAGAAAAGAAGTCAAGGATGTCCTTTCCTTCATGCGACTTGCCCTTAACCCTGCGGACGCTGTTTCCCTTTCCAGGATTGGGAACGTCCCTTCAAAAGGACTTGGGAAAAAAGGGATGGAGGAACTCCATGCATGCCTTTCCGCGGAACCCGAGCTTGACCCTCGCGAGAAATGGGGCAGGATTGCCGAAAACCGGGCCGGCCTCAAGGCGAAACTGGCCCTGTCTTGTTCTGTCCTTGCTGTGCAGATGACAGGAATACTGGACAGGTCCGACAATTTCGGAAGTGCGCTTCGATACATCTGGGAAGAGATGGGTTACGGTGACCACCTGGCAAAGTCTGACCCGCGGGGATTCGAGGAACGGCGTGAAAACGTCATGGAATTGTTGTCGATCGCTTCAAAACAGGAAGGGCGGCTGGGAGAAATACTGGCGGAAATTTCTCTATTTACCGACCTGGAAAAGATGGATGAAGGCGGTGACGCCGTCAGCCTCCTGACTCTTCACGCGGCAAAAGGCCTGGAATTCCCCGTTGTTTTCATGCTGGGAATGGAAGAGGGAATTTTCCCCCATTCGCGCTGTTCCGAAGCCGGCGAAGGGGTCGAAGAGGAGCGTCGGCTTTGCTACGTCGGAATGACAAGAGCCGAAGAGCGTCTCTTCATGACGGGTGCCGAGAGCCGGGTCCTTTTTGGGACAATCCAGCGAAACGGCTATTCGAGGTTTCTCTGGGAAATCCCGCAAGATATGGTCGAGATTTCGGAGAGGTCCCATCGGGAGGAGAGGGGTAACCCCTATGCTGGTCGTCGGTCTTACGGGAGACGTTGGGGCTGGTAAGTCCACTGTAGCTCGAACCTGGAAGGCACAGGGCGCCTTCCTGATCGACAGCGATGAAATTGTCCGTTCCCTATGGAAAACGGAACGACTCCGTGCGGAAGTCATTAGCCGTTTTGGTGAGAGAGGGATCGGCCAGGATAATGGCGCGGTCGATACGTCTGCCGTTGCCCAGGCTGTTTTCGAGAATGCAGAAGATTACGAATGGGTTTGCTCTCTCCTGCACCCTATGGTTATGGGAAGAATTCAATCTTTGCTCGAGGGAAAAACAGGATGGATCGTGGTTGAACTTCCGCTTCTTTTCGAAGCCGGCCGGCCATCCTGGCTGGATCTCGTGGTCTACGTAACCGCGCCCGAGAAAGTTCGAATCTCCAGAACCCGATCCCGGGGCTGGCGTAAAGATGAGTTGCGCCGTCGTGAGAAGTGGTTGCTTCCCTCCAGTGAAAAGGCGGCTCTTTGCGATATCGTCATCGAAAATGCAGGGACCCGGTCGGATTTGGACAGGCTTATAAAAAACCTGGGTACAAAGATAAAAGAAGTGTCGGGTATTTTGGACAGGGCGCACATTATTGGGGAGGAAAGAAAACGCCTATTGGAGGCGATTCGCGCGTGAGGGTCATCACAAGTCACATCGGTTCGGACTTTGATTCCTTTGCGAGCATGGTGGCTGCGTCAAAGCTTTATGACGACTCCGTTCTCTGTTTTTCCGGCGCAGCCTGCAGGAACCTTCGCGAGTTCCTCAAACGCTTCGGGAACCGTTGGAAGGTCCTGACGCCCAGACGGATAAACTTTGACGAAGTTGACCATCTTGTCGTGGTTGACGCACGTTCCAGGTCCAGGATCGGGCCATTTGGTTCCCTCTGTGGGAAGGAGGGCGTCGTTACCCATGTTTACGACCACCATCCAGCCGTCAGCGACGAGATCCCGGCGGAAAAATCACTTATCGAACCTGTGGGGTCGACCACGACGCTACTTGTGGAAAGGCTGATTGCCCTCAATATTCCGATACAGCCTTTCGAAGCGACTCTTTTCACGATGGGGATCTTCGAGGATACCGGGGCGCTGACTTTCGGGTCGACCACGGCCCGGGATTTTAACGCTGCTTCTCGCCTGCATGACCTTGGTGCCGACCTGACTATCGTCCCGCTTCATATCGAAATGAACCTTAACGCAGGTGAGCGAAAGCTCCTGGACAACATGATCGAAAGCGCTCGTACTCGCTTCATCAGCGGGGCGAAAGTCGTCCTTTCCGAAACCGTGAGCACGGTCTACGTCGAGGGCATTTCGCTTTTTGTTCACCGTTTGCGTGATTTTTTTGATGCCGACGTTGCCCTCGCAGTTGTAAAAATGGAAAACCGAACCTATGTTGTTGCCCGCGGCCGGCCGGATCTCCTGGATGTGGCCAAATTCCTCGAACCCTGGGGCGGAGGGGGGCATCCGCAAGCCGCCTCGGTGACTTTGGCAGGCCCTCAGCTGTCCGGGATCATGGATAGCCTGGAAAAGCGGCTGGAGGAAACAATTCGGCCCCTTATAAGGGTCGACGACGTGATGAGCAGTCCCGTCATGGCCGTTGCACCAAACCTGGCGATAGACGACGCCTACCGTCTCATGATCAGGTACGGGCATGCGGCTCTCCCGGTCATGACGGAGAAGGGGATATCCGGAATCATCACGAGGAAAGACCTGGACAAGGCTGAACTTCACGGCCTCGGCAACGTGCCGGTTTCCGATTTCATGACAGAGGGCGCGATTACCGTTTCGCCGGAGGCTTCGATTTCCGAGGCTCATAGGATGATGGTTCTTTACAATATCGGACGGCTGCCCGTTGTCGACCCGAAAGGAACTCTCGTGGGAATCGTCACACGCACGGACATGCTTCGGGCGCTTTATCCCTATTCCATTGCCCATGAAGAGCAGGTAGAAGAGTCGTCCAGACCCTGGACCGAGGATGTTGGGGAGTTGATGGCCCAGGAACTCGTTCCATGGGTCCAGATACTTCTAAGACGCCTTGGCGAGAGAGCGGATTCCCTTGGCATGAAGGCCCACGTGGTTGGGGGGTTTGTCAGAGACCTTCTCCTGGGTCGCGAAAACCTTGACCTCGACATGGTCATCGAAGGCGATGCAATCGAGTTTGCAAAGTCATGGGAAAGGGACGGATGTCGAATCGCGGTTCATCAGCGCTTCAAAACCGGCACCATTGTTTTCCCTGGAGGCAGGAAGGTGGACGTTGCCACCGCAAGACGTGAATTTTACGAGTTCCCGGTCGCCCAACCGGAAGTCACAAGCGATTCGCTTAAACACGACCTTTATAGGCGGGATTACACCGTTAACGCTATGGCGATTACGATCAATCCGGATGAATGGGGGAAGCTCCACGATTATTTCGGAGGCAGGCGGGACCTCCAGAAGAAGACCCTGAACGTCCTGCACAATCTCAGTTTCGTGGAAGACCCCACTCGTGTCATAAGGGGCGTCAGGCTTGAGCAGCGGCTTCGTTTCAGGATTGGCCCCACGAGCCACAGGCTACTGGAAAGCTGCATCCGCGGGGGATTGATCGCCAGGTTGTCGGGAGTCAGGCTAAGAAGCGAACTTGAATTGATCCTGACCGAGAGGGATCCCTATCCCATCGTCCGGAGACTATCGGAACTTGGTTTCTGGCAGAACCTGAATTCCGGGCTTCATATCGGCCTGGAGTGCCGAAAAGCCTTCCTCAGGCTTTCCTTCTTCCTGAAACGAATGGGGCGGGATTTGCCTGATTTTGGAAATTCACTTTGGTTGGCATTTCTTTCCGCACTCCTAATGGAATCGGAAAACCTGGCCGTAGCCGCTTCGATTTCACGACTTCAACTGAACCGGGAAGAGGGGCGCATCGTGCGGGAGAGCCTGGATGGATTAAGGACGGTCGAGCAAATATTGGGCGGCAGGCAGGAAAAGAGCAACTCCGAAATTTATAAAACACTTGAAAATGTGTCTTTTACCGTTATCCTGTTCTGGGCAGTCGCAACTGACCGATGGAGGGTTCGACGCCGACTTCTCGTGTATCTCATGCACCTCCACCGGATAGAGCCCATGCTGACCGGCCGGGACCTACTAGATCTCGGCTATAGGAAAGGACCTCTTATCGGAGATATTCTGGACGGCCTAAAGATGGCAAGGCTGGAAGGGGCAGTCGAAACTCGCGAAGAAGAAGTCGAATGGGCCCTTTCCAACTTCCCGGAAAGAAAGAACGGTGATACGGATGTTCACTCTACCCAGGTTAGCTGAGCTGCTTCTCAGCGTCCCGGCGGTTCTTTGGGCGATTACGTTCCATGAGTTCTGTCATGGTTACGCCGCCTACAAGCTGGGAGATCCTACCGCGATGCGAAGCGGGCGCCTCACTTTGAACCCGCTTGCCCACCTTGACCCGATAGGCGCCCTCATGCTCCTTGTGGCTCGTTTCGGATGGGCAAAGCCGGTCCCGATAGATCCGAGGTATTTCAAGAACCCGGCCAGGGACATGGTCATCGTTTCGCTTGCCGGCGCAGCGGGAAACATTGCGACTGCATTCGCCGTAGGGCTTCTTATGAGAGTCCTTCCAAGAGCCGTGCTCCTGAATTACGCGGTATTGAATTTCATGGTCCTCATGGTGTTCATAAACCTTGGCCTGGCGGTCTTCAACCTTCTGCCTGTTCCGCCGCTCGACGGCTCGAGGATCCTGTATGTTTTGCTCCCCCCAAAGTGGATGGGAGCCTATTACAAGCTCGAGCGCTTCGGTATGCTGATGCTCATGATCCTCGTCGTTTTCGGTGTCGTACAGAGGATCATGAGCCCGGTGGTCCTATTCATCGCGTCCCTTGCCCTGCCCGGATGGTTCCCGATATGAAAGCTCGCCGGCTCCTGCTTACGAACGATGACGGCATTTATGCAACCGGACTCGTAACGCTGGCCAATGCCCTTCACTCGGCCGGTTATTTCCTGACGGTTGTGGCACCGGATCGTGAGAGGAGCAGCGTTGGCCATGCCCTGACCCTGAACCGTCCCATTCGCCTCTGGGAAGCTGACAGGGGAGGATACAGCCCCGGAATAGGACTTTTTGGATGCGATGGAACACCGTCCGATTGCGTCGTGCTTGGAATGGAAGTCGTGGACCCCGAAGCAGAATTTGTCGTGTCGGGAATCAACCGTGGCCCGAATCTTGGTGATGACCTGACCTATTCCGGGACGGTTTCCGCGGCCATGGAGGGGTTGATCCTGGGAAAGGGAGCCTTGGCTGTTTCCTTGAATTGCCAAAGAACGGAACCGGAGCACCATTACCAGACTGCGGCTTCCGTGGCGCTGGATATACTGGGTTGGCTCGGCATGAACCTTTTGCCTCGAGAGGTTCTCCTGAACATTAACGTTCCGAACCTCGACCGGGCGAAACTGGAAGGCTATCTGGTCACCCGCAAGGGACTAAGGACGTACGAGGGAAAAGTCACGGAGTTCCGCAGCCCGCACGGTACGCTTTCGTACTGGATTGCCGGCAGGCCGGAAGATGAGATGGCAGAGGGCACCGATGTCTGGGCTGTCGCACATGGAAAGGTTTCCATCACGCCGATACACATGGACATGACACATTTTCCTTCGATAGAAATGCTGCGATCCAAGGGGCTGGAGGACCTAAACCCCGGCCTCGCTGAAAGTTGACAAATAACCGCAGGGTCTGTATAATCTCCGCAATTTGGAACTTTCGGGGAAGGAGCCGTACGGGATGCCTTTTTCTCTTGACAGACGAGCTAGACGCATAAGACCGGCCAACCTCATCGAAAACCTGGAATACAGGGCGATGACGGGAAAAGCTGGCTGCGAACTCGTCGACAGAGATGAAGTGCCCACGGCTGAAAGCACTTCTCGATGGAGAGCAGTCAAGTAGAAACCCCGAGCCCGCTCCGAAGAAAGGCATAGCCAAGTAGGAGCGCGACTGGTCCCCGATAGAGGACCGAAAAAGAGGCCGTTCGCCGCAAGGTGGCCGGCAATCAGGGTGGTACCGCGGGCATCGTGCTCGTCCCTTTTGGAGGGACGAGCTTTTTTTTGTAACTAAAATTAAGGAGGAAGATCGATGGGCTACAAGGGAAAGGTTGTTCTGGCTTACAGCGGCGGACTGGACACTTCGGTTGCGATAATCTGGCTCAAGGAACAGGGTTACGATGTGGTTACGATGACCGCCGATGTTGGACAGGCAGTGGATCTGGATGCGACAAAGGAAAAAGCCCTGAAAACCGGCGCATGCAACGCCTACGTCATGGATCTCCGCCAGGAATTCGTCGAGAATTTCGTTTGGCCGAGCCTGAAGGCGAACGCGATGTATCAGGGGACATACCCGCTGAATTCAGCTCTTTCCAGGCCATTGATTTCCAAATACCTTGCCTGGGTGGCGGAAGTCGAGGGCGCGGTTGCAGTTGCCCATGGCTGCACGGGAAAGGGGCAGGACCAGGTGCGTATCGAAGTTTGCACGAACGCACTGAATCCGGATCTGGCTTGCATCGCTCCCGTCCGCGACTGGCAATTCACACGGGAAGCGGAGATCGATTTCGCTGCCGAACACGGAATTGAAGTCTCCCTCACAAAGCAGAGCCCGTACAGCATCGACGAAAACATGTGGGGGCGCTCGATCGAGTGCGGAGTCCTGGAAGATCCGTGGAACGAATCACCATCGGATGCCTACAAGCTTACGGTTGACCCCTGGAACGCTCCGGATGAAATGGAAACGATCGAAATCACCTTTGAAAAGGGCCTGCCGGTTGCCCTTAACGGGAAAGCCATGAACGGCGTCGAATTGATCCTGGAGTTGAACAAGATCGCAGGGGCGCATGGTGTGGGCCGAATCGACATGATAGAGGACCGTCTTGTCGGTTTCAAGAGCCGTGAGGTCTACGAGTGCCCTGCCGCCATCACCTTGCTGCAGGCGCATAAGGCGCTGGAAACCCTGACCTTGAGCAAGGATCTGCTGACCACAAAGAAGGAGCTCGAGACAAAGTATGCCGAGCTGGCTTATGTCGGGTACTGGTTCTCACCCTTGAAAGAGGCACTGGATGTTTTCTTCGACCATACACAGCAATCCGTCTCCGGCGTGGTGAAAGTTCGTCTTTTTAAAGGCCAGGCGGTCGTGGTGGCCATGAAATCCGATTCGTCGATTTACAAGCACAACCTGGCGACCTACTCGGAAGGGGATGCCTTCGATCACAAGGCTGCAGTCGGGTTCATCAAGATCTGGGGTTTGCCGATCAAGACCTGGCGCCAGGCTCACCCGGTGGAGAATGCGTCTTCAAAGCCATCGCTGAAGGTTGTCGGGCAGGAATAAGGGAAACGAAGAAAAGGGAATATGGGGGATGGGGCATCTGCCCCATCCCCTTTTCTTGTTTTTTAAAATGATAGGATAAAGGGAGAAGCCCTCTTGAGGAGGTGAGCCCCGTTGAATAGAGAAACGTTTTCGCTGAAGAAGACTGCGCTGCAGGTTTGCCTCGACTCTATTCGAGAATGTTCGCCGGACCTCCTTGTCCGCCGTTATTTCTCCCGAGTGGCGAGAGAAGGCGGGCTAGGAAATTTCCTATTCGGTATGCCGGAGTTATTTGTTCTTTCCATTGGAAAAGCAGCAATACCCATGGCGCTTGCCGCCGGTGAGTCGTTGGGTTGGAAAAGGATCGAAGGATTGGTTGTCACCGGCCCTGAACCCGCAAACGACGAAATCTCATTGCCGTTGCCTTTGATCCGGGGAGGGCATCCTTTCCCGGACGAAAATTCGATAATTGCCGGTAAGACTGCGATTGAAAGGCTTGAAACACTTAAACCCTCGGTCCCGGTGCTTTTCCTTATTTCGGGCGGGGCTTCATCACTGTTTGAATGCCCGCAGGAGGGGATTGCGCTGGAAGACCTGCGGGAGCTCACAGGATCACTTTTACGTTCGGGTGCTTCAATACAAGAGATCAACAAGGTCAGGGTTGGCCTTTCCAGGGTGAAGGGCGGCAGGCTACTTGAATCCGCAGGAAAAAGGGAAACCTTGACTCTAATCCTCTCTGACGTTGTCGGTGACGATCTGGAAGCGGTGGGTTCGGGCCCGACTGTGGCGCGAACCGGAAATGTTGCAAAGGAAGGGATCGAGGTCCTGAAAAGACATCACCTGTGGACCGACGAAAGGCCAAAAATCAAAGACATCCTGGAAGTGGAAGCGGGAAAATGGGAAGAGCGGGAAATCATTCCGCAGGCCAGGGTCGAGCTCGTTGGAAACAACCGCCTGCTGTGCGAAACTGCGATTAAGAAACTGGCAGCCTGCGGCTTCAACACGCTTTTCCTGGGTTCGTCCATTTCCGGAGAAGCAAGCGAGACGGGGCGGTTCATGGCCGACCTGGCAAGAGAGATCCTGGTTTCCGGAAATCCGGTGCCCTTACCGGCAGCGGTTGTATCAGGAGGAGAGACTGTCGTCACTTTCCACGGCAAAAAAGGGGGCGTTGGGGGCCCCAACCAGGAAGTGGCCCTTTCCTTTGCGATCCGGGCTGCCGGGCTTAAAGGCACGGTTTTGGTGTCGATGGATACAGACGGTATCGACGGTCCCACACCAAATGCCGGCGGGGCCGTGGACGGCCTGACTTTTCAAAAAATCAAGGATAAAGGTGTTGATCCCTGCGAGGAACTTGAGAGGCATAACGCGGCGGGTGCTCTAATGGAAGCATCGGCGCTCGTTATGACGGGAAGCACGGGAAACAACCTGAACGACCTGCGCATCCTGCTTGTCGGCAAGCCGGAAAAGGGAAATATTCCTTGGGAAGAAGGTGAAAAGCCATGAAGGCGCGAGTTTTTGTGTCAAGGAACATACCCGAAAAGGGTTTGGCCCTTTTGAGGGAAAAGGTTTTCCTGGAAGTCTGGGACCATGAGGATCCGCCCGGCCGCGATGTGTTTCTCGAAAAGGCCGCGTGTTGTGATGGGCTTGTCGTCATACCGGGAGACCCGATCGACAAAGAGGTTCTCTCGGTAGGGAAAGGCCTTAAAATCATCAGCTGCTACGCGGTCGGCTACGATTCAATAGACGTTGCTGCCGCGACGGAACGCGGCATCATGGTGACAAACACTCCTGACGTGCTGACTGAAGCCACGGCGGACCTGGCTTTTGGTCTTTTGCTCGCTGCTGCCCGGCGAATCGGGGAGGGGGACCGGCTAATCCGGAGTGGACGCTGGACGAGTTGGGGCCCGAGGTTCATGCTGGGGCAGGATGTCTCAGGAGCCACCCTGGGTATCGTCGGAATGGGACGGATCGGACAGGCCGTCAGCCTCAGGGGCAAGTCGTTCGGGATGCAGATCGTTTACTACGCGCGCCATAGAAACGAAAAGGCTGAAAAAGAGCTTGGGGCACGGTACATGGAAATGGAAGCCCTTCTTTCGGTTTCGGATTTCGTTTCCCTGCATTGCCCACTCACTCCCTTGACGGAAGGCTTAATCGGGGAGAGGCAGTTACGCGCGATGAAACCGTCCTCCATCCTGATCAACACGAGCAGGGGAAGAGTGGTCGTTGAGAACGACCTCGTACGCGCACTCAACGAGGGATGGATCATGGGAGCGGGGCTTGACGTGTTTGAAAAGGAACCGCTGCCTGCCGGTCACCCTTTCATGAACATGGAAAACGTTGTCCTTTGTCCTCACCTCGGAAGTGCCACTATCCGGACCAGGGAGAAAATGTCGGTCATGGCAGCCGAAAGCATGCTTGCCGCCCTTGAAGGACAAACGCCACGTTTCCTGGTCAACCCGTCCTGCCGCAAGTAGGCGTGGAGAAAAGCCCATGCTGGAGAATCTCGACATGAAAGCCCGTCTGGGCAGAAAAAAATACGAAAAATCCCTTGAGGGCATTCACCGTGAACTGGGGGCGCTGCAGCGGCAGTTGAAGGAAAAAGGGATACCGGTACTAGTTGTCGTCGAAGGCTGGGAAGCTTCGGGGAAGGGTTACGTGATCAATGAAATGCTGCAGCCCTTGGATCCCCGCGGCTTTTACGTGCGAGACGAAGCTGAAGAGGACCCGAAAGCCGACATGTTCCCCCCGTTCCGCCGCTTCTGGAAAATGGTCCCGGAGAAAGGAAAAATTGTTTTTCTTAACAGGAGCTGGTACCGACTACTTTTCGAGGGGAGACCGCCTGCGTTCGATGACGAAGCGGAAATGGGCGCCTTGCTTTCAAGGCTGGAGAGTTTCGAGGAGAATCTCACCGCTGACGGTATCCATATATTAAAGATTTTTCTTCATGTCAGCGCGAGGGAACAAAAGAAACGGATTGATGCCCTTGCAGAAAACCCCTCAACGAGATGGCGAGTGTCCGAAAAGGATTTTGAGGAAAATAGAAACCACAAGAAACAACTCAAGGTCTGGGAAAACATCCTCAATCAATCCGATTCCCCGTACTCTCCATGGGTCTGTATCCCGGCAGAGGATCTCCAGGTCGCCGCAAAAAAAGCGCTGGAAGCTCTTTTGCTGTTCTTCAGGGACGCTTTGGAAAAACCCAAAATGCCGGGGAATCGCGTTGAAGTTCGCGTCCCTTTATCGGGAATTCTTCAGAGGGTTGATTTAAGCCGGTCGATAGACTCGGAAAAGTACAAGGAGGAACTCCCCGCGCTTCGGGGGATGTTGCTGGAAAAGCAATACGACCTGTACAGAAGGAAAAAGGCCCTTGTGGTGCTCTTTGAAGGGTGGGACGCTGCAGGCAAGGGCGGTGCAATAAGGAGGCTGACCCAGGGGCTTGACCCGCGCGGCTACGTCGTTCACCCCATTTCCGCTCCGAACGATTGGGAGAAGGGGCATCCCTACCTTTGGAGATTCTGGCTAAAACTCCCCAGTGTCGGCCACATTGCGATATTTGACCGCAGTTGGTATGGGAGAGTGCTTGTCGAACGAGTCGAAGGTTTTTGTAGCGAAAATGACTGGGAAAGAGCTTATGGTGAAATCAACAGGATGGAATCGGAATGGATCAAAGCCGGTTACGGTCTCGTAAAGGTCTGGATGCATATCGATCCGGAGGAACAGCTGAAGCGATTTCGGGAGAGAGAGGAAACGGACTACAAGAAATGGAAGATCACCCCTGAAGACTGGAGAAATCGTGAGAAATGGGACCAGTATGAAGCCGCAACCGAGGAGATGCTCGAGAGGACCAGCCCGCCAGATGCCCCATGGACGGTCGTCGAGGGTAATGACAAGCGTTTTGCACGAATAAAGGTCCTGAAAACGGTGCTTTCTTCATTGAAGGTCCTGCTTCATGAAGATTAGGAGGAGGAAGAATGGACTTTCTTGAACTCGCCCGAAAACGCAACAGCACAAGGGCGTTTTTGCCGGGCCCGATCGAAAGGGAAAAAATCGAAAGGTGCCTTGAAGCCGCACGCCTCGCTCCTTCGGCATGCAACGGACAGCCGTGGCGCTTTATCGTTGTCGAATCCGAACCGCTGAAAAACAGGCTTGCCGAAAAGGCCTTTTCGGGGCCGCACAAGATGAATGCGTTTGCAGCCCAGGCACCGATACTCGTTGCAGTCGTCACTCTTCCAACGAAAACAGCCGCCACACTCGCCGGATTTTTCCGGGGTCTTGCCTATCCCATCATGGATATCGGCATCGCATGCGAACACTTTGTCCTGCAAGCGACGGAAGAAGGACTTGGAACTTGCTGGTTGGGCTGGTTCAACGAAAGGGCGGTAAGGAAAGTCCTTTCGCTCGGACGGAACGAGAGGGTCCATATCCTCCTGGCTGTCGGCTATCCTGAAAACGAAACGCGAAATACTCGATCCCGCAAGGTTCTGCAAGAAATTTCCGAGTTCAGGTAGAAATATCTAATCCCCCCTTTTTCATATTTAATGAATCTTGACAAAAAAAGCCTTATCTTTGGGGAGATTCAAACGTTGATTCTCGGGAAAGGGGTGCTCCAGGAGATGCGCGAGAAGCTGCAACTGGATGCTGCTGTTGTCGAGGAGATCAATCGCTACCTGCTTGATCCTGACAATCCTCTTGTCAACGGAGTGCTCAGGGTGATCGAAAAGTACGGCACACCGGAACAGGTCAATGCCCGGGCCGCGGAAGCGAGGAAATTACCGAACCTTTTGAGCCGGCTCCGGAAAATGGGATCTCCATATTTGAAGGATCTTGAATGGCTGGAAGAGGCGAAGGAAAAGGGCGCATTTGCGACGATCGCAGAATTTCGAAGCAGGGCACTCTCCGGGCAATCACCCGTTATGGAATTTTCCGAAGACAAGGCTGTAACCCTGGAAATCAGTGCCTTGCAATACTTTCCCTGGCTAATAGAAGAAGCACGCAGGTCGATTGAAAAAAGGGAACTGATGCCTGGGCGTTTTATACGGGTTCGTTGCATGCAAGAGCAGGAAAAGGACCAGGGGGACACGATCGCGATTGCGGCGGCCATGCAGATCGTGGGGGCGAGTTACGTTGAGACGCTCGACACAAAGGGAACGGACGGGTCAAATGTTCACCTCGGCGGTCCTGAAACAATCACCGGCTACTTCGGAGGCATCGGACAGCCGAACGGACACCCCCTTTTATGGCTGGACGAATTTCTCTACTACTACACGAACTACGGCATCCAGCAGGTCCTGAACATCAATCCCGGCACGGTCCTCGTGGGATATATCGCGCATAAACTAGGGATCGACATGGGTTTCAAGATATCCGTCTTCATGGGAAACGACAACCCGTATTCCATCTTCTGGACACTCATGACGGCAAGATTGTTCGGACGGCCGGACGGGAGTACGCCGCTTGCAGGCTTCAACGTGAGCAATTCCATTGATGCGGAATCACTCATCACGGCTGCCGAGGTTCGGCGAAAGCTCGGGCTTGAAAGCGGTGTCAGGATCGAACACCACATTACCGAGACTTACAAGAGCATTGTCCGGCAGCCTTATTGCCGGCGTGAGGACCTCCTGAAGGTTGCAGAAAAGTACCCCAACATCTCCGCAAAGCATGAGGGGGGAGATGTCGAATACGAAAAACAAAGGGCTCATCCCTCCGATATCCTTGATTATTTCAGGACCAAGGAGGAAGTCTGCAGATCGGGGGAAATGGATCTCCTTCTTGGGAACTACCTTGACAAGCACGCAGCGCTGAACCGTACGGCCGAGGCGCTGACCAGGAACGGTTTGTCTTTCATTGCCGCCCAGGGCCTTCACAGGAGGTAGGGTGAAACGAGAAAGAAGGGGGGGCCCTCTGGGCCCCCCCTTCTTTCTCGTTTCCTTAGAATGCTTCTTCCGGGGCTACGGGAAGACCATCGAGACTTTTCCTGTCTTCTCGGATTTTTGCCACGGCTCCCTTGTTGAAATCCACAAGTCGGTCAAAAAGATCGGCATTCGAGAGCGCAAGGATTCTAGCCGCCAATAAGGCCGCATTCCTGCCTCCGTCGATGCCGACGGAACCCACGGGTATTCCTGGAGGCATCTGGGTGATTGCGAGCAGGGCATCTTCTCCGCCCAGCGTACCGGACGAGACCGGGACTCCGAGAACCGGCAGGTTCGTATGTGCGGCAATCACACCCGGGAGAGCAGCCGATAGCCCGGCAATCGCAACAAGGACGCCAATTCCCCTATCCCTGGCTTTCAGGGAATAGGCGACAACATCTCCGGGGGTCCTGTGAGCGGATGCAACGGTTATTTCGTAGGGAATGCGCAGTTCATGAAGTGTTTCGGCCACTTTTTTACCGACGAACAAGTCCGACTTCGATCCGAGAACGATTCCTACGATCGGTTCGGGCATCTATTTCCCCTCCTTCAACGATTGACAGGCCAGGGAGTCGTGCCTGCCTTGGCAGAGATATCCGTACGGTAGAAAACGTCGGTGAATGAAATCTTCGAAACGGCTTCATAGGCCATCTCCTTGGCGTGATCAAGCGTGGCACCCCTGGCCACGACAGTAAGCACCCTTCCCCCGGAGGTTACGAGGCCGAGGCGAGGGTCAAGACGAGTTCCTGCATGGAAGACAAGGATTCCTTCCAAGGATTCCGCCGCTTCGATGCCAAGGATTGAGTGTCCCTTTTCATAATTTCCCGGATAGCCGCCCGAGGCCAGCACAACTCCGACTGAACAATCAATTGGCTGCTCCCATGAAATGGAGTCGAGGCGTCCCTCGCAGGAAGCCTCAACGACTTCTCCCCAATCCCCGGGAAAAGCCGGGAGGACGACCTGTGCTTCCGGATCTCCAAGCCGGACGTTGTATTCGAGGACCCTGCAATTCTTTTCCTTGTCGACCATTAACCCGGCGTAGATCACTCCGCAGAAGTCGATGCCCTCTGAGCCGAGACCACGGACCGTTGGCTCCAGGATTGTCTTCGATATCTTTTCGAGCAACTTTTCATCGGCCCAGGGGACGGGACAGTACGCACCCATGCCTCCCGTATTGGGTCCCTTGTCATTGTCAAATGCGCGTTTGTGGTCCTGGCTTGAGGGAAGTGCCCGGACCGTTCGTCCGTCCGTGATCGCCAGGATCGTGATCTCTGTTCCGGGAAGGAAGTCCTCGATAACGACAACCCGGCCGGCTTCACCCAGGTCCCCGTCGACGAGGAGTGAACGGCAGACCCGCATGGCTTCTTCGTACGTCTCGGGGAGGAAAGCCCCTTTCCCCGCGGCAAGTCCATCCGCCTTGACAACGAAAGGCGCATTTCTCGAACGCAGGGCCTTTTCGGCTTGTTCCATGTCGGTCACGATGTCAAAAGGAGCGGTTGGTATGCCATGCCGCTTCATGAAATTCTTGGAGAAAGCCTTGCTTCCCTCAAGTTGCGCACCCAGCTTCCCAGGCCCGAAAACTCGGATACCTCTTTCCCTGAGCGCATCGGCCACACCAGCAACGAGTGGGGCCTCCGGTCCGACAACGACATGGTCTGCCTGGAGTTTATCCACCAGTCTGAGCACGGCCCCGGCGTCACAGGGGTCGATTTCATGGCACCGGGCAATTCCTGCAATTCCGGGATTTCCAGGTGCTGCATCAACGGCTTCGACTTTTTTTGACTTTTTCAGGGCCCAGGCGATCGCGTGCTCACGGGCACCTCCACCAAGAAGGAGTATTCTCAAATCGTTTCCCCCCTTTTGCGCCTAGTGGCGAAAGGTCCTGCAGCCAGTGATGAAGAGGGAGATTCCCAGGGACTTTGCAGACTCGAACACTTCCTTGTCGCGAATCGAACCTCCCGGCTGGATGATGGCCTCGATTCCCGCCTTCGCGGCGAGCTCAATGCTGTCCGCAAAGGGGAAAAAGGCATCGCTTGCCAACACGGCTCCCTTGGTGGATTCCCCAGACTTGCCCAGTGCCCATTCGACAGCGTCGACACGGCTGGTAAATCCCCTTCCGATGCCTAGAGTCTTCCCTTTGGCTGCGACGACAATGGCGTTGCTCTTGCTTAGCGCGCAGGATTTCCACGCAAAGACCAGGTCTTCCCATAGATCGGGCCGGGGAGTCCCAACCCATTCGCCCTTGCTTTCCTCCGGGAGGGGAGGGAGGCTATCCTGCTGCACGAGAATCCCGCTCCATGTACCGGTGAACTGGAACGGGCTAACCCGCCCCCCTTCCCACTGCACAACGCGAAGGTTCGGCCTGCTGCCGGCAAGGTAATCCACGACTCCAGCCGCATAAGAGGGGGCTACGAGCACTTCCGTAAAATTCGCCGCTATCTTTTCGGCTGTTCGCATGTCGAGCTCCCTGGTAACGCCGACGATTCCTCCAAAAGCGGAAACCGGGTCGCATTCGACGGCTTCGAGGTAGGCCTGCTCAAGGTCGGCCCCCAGTGATATCCCGGAAGGCGTCGTGTGCTTGATGACAATGACGGCCGGGTCGCCCTGGAAAAGGGCGCAACCCCGGATGGCCGCGTCCAGGTCAAGGATGTTGTTGTAGGACATTTCCTTGCCTGCTAGCTGTTTCCAGGGAAGATCCGCCAGGGGGGGCAGGTCCAGTGCGGCCTGCTGGTGGGGGTTCTCTCCGTAACGGAGGGCCAATGCAGGCTTGAGTGCAAGCGGAATCGTGGCATCGGGGCTGATTTGGCTCCCAACCTCGCGAGAGATTCCGGCATAGATGGTCGAATCGTATGAAGCCGTTGAGGCAAATCCTTTTAGGGCAAATTTCTGGCGTGTCTCGAGCGTGACGTTTCCATCGGTTTCCAATTCTTCAAGAGCTTTCGGGTAGTCCTTCGGGTCGGTCAGGAGAATGACCTGGTGGTAATTTTTGGCGGCCGCCCGGATGAGCGTCACCCCGCCGATATCGATATTCTCAAGCAGTGTTTCCAAATTTGCGCCTTTTCGGCAGACCGCTTCAAAGGGGTAAAGGTTGCAGACGACCATGTCGATCAGGGGAATCCCGAATTTCTCGACATCGTTCAGGTCCTCGTCAAAATGACGACGGGCAAGGATTCCGCCGAATATCGAAGGATGCAGTGTTTTAACCCTTCCCCCGAGCATGTGAGGATAACCCGTGAGATCCGCGACTTCCTTGACTTCCAGGCCGGCCTCTCTCAATGTTTTGGCTGTACCCGAACTTGAAATGATTTCCCACCCGGCCCGGGAGAGTCCTTTTGCGAGGTCAACCACGCCTTCCTTGTCCCAGACGGATATGAGTGCCCGTTTTTCACTCATGATCTTTATCTCCTTTCGGGAAAATGTATTCTACCGGCAAAAAGGTCATCAAGTGTTTTCCAATAGATTCGGTGCTCGACCTCGTGGATTCTCGACTCCAGGGATTCGATCCGATCGTCTGTTTCGACGTTGATTGCTTCCTGGGCCAGTATCGTTCCATGATCCACCATTTCATCGACCACGTGAACCGTAACACCGGTGACTTTAACCCCGTAACGCCACGCCTGCCCGATCGCGTCGGTTCCGGGAAACGAGGGCAGAAGCGAGGGATGGATGTTGACAATCCTTCCTCTAAAACGGCAAACGAACTCCGGCGAAAGGATTCTCATGAATCCCGCCAGAATGATCCATTCGATTTTTCCTGTCTCGATGTCTTCGATCATCCGTTTTTCGCAGGCCTGGCGTCCGTCAGACCCGTAGGGATAACACTTCGTTTCGATGCCGAGGGAGGTTGCTTTTACAAGGCCAGCTGCTTCCGGGTTGTCGGAAGCCACATACACGAGTTCGACGTCCAGGTCTCGGGCCAGGATCCTTTTGCAAAGGATTTCCATGTTCGAGCCCCGGCCTGAGAGAAAAATCGCGATTCTTGTCATCACCTGATTTCCCCTATCAAAACGGGGGCTTCACCGGCAAGCTCAAGGGCGGCAACGAGTGCTTCGAGGTTCTCCGGGGCTACGATGAAGACGTAACCGATCCCGAGGTTGAAAACGCGACGCATCTCCTCTTCGGGTACGCCTGCTTCACGCAACAGGGAAAAAACGCGGCCTTGAGTCCAAGCGCTGAAATCGATCTTCAACTGCAGGCCTTTAGGCAGAACCCTGGCAATGTTTTCCTCCAGCCCTCCGCCCGTTATATGGGCCATGCCTTTTACAAACCTTGTCGATGCCGCCTTCAGTGCAGGCTTAACGTAGAGCCTTGTAGGCTTTAAAAGGACTTGCCAGAGGGGTTCGGTGCAACCCGCCTGCACGGAATACAGGAAATCCACGTCTTTCCCGTCCAGGAGGGCTTTTCTTACAAGGGAAAAGCCGTTGCTGTGGAGCCCTGAGCTTGGCAGACCCAAAACAAGGTCCTTTCGCATGATTCCCTTTCCGTCGATAAGATCGGATTCCTTGACGATGCCTGCGGCAAACCCGGCCAGGTCGAAACCGTCCGGTGGGTAAACATCAGGCATTTCGGCCGTTTCCCCCCCCAGCAGCGCGCACCCGCTTTCCCGACAGGCCTCGTGGATCGAACGCACGACAGGTTCGTAAGCGTCTACATCCAGCCGGCCGCAAGCGAGGTAATCAAGGAAAAAGAGAGGCCGGGCGCCGCATGTGACAAGATCGTTGACGCTCATCGCCACGAGATCCTGGCCGAGAAACTCGAGGTGGCCGGAAGCCTTGGCGATTTCCATCTTCGTGCCGACCCCGTCGCAGCAGGCAGCGAGGAGAGTGTCTCCGTCGATGCGGTACAGCCCGCTAAAGCCCCCGATGCCCCCCACGACGTTCGGATCCGGGTTGGAACCCGTCAGTGCCTTTATCCGTTCGACAAAAAGGTTCCCCCGGTCGATGCTGACACCGGAATTCTCATAGGTCAGCGCCATCTTCATCCCCTCCCTGCAGGTAATCTCCGGTAAAGCAGGCCGTGCAGAGTTCGCAGCGGGGTAAGCCGATGGCGGCTACAAGGTCTTCCGGAGACATATAGGCCAGTGAGTCCGCCCCGACCATTTTTTCGAGGCTCGGAATATCGAGTTGGGCTGCCGCGAGTTCTTCGCAAGTAGGGGTGTCAATACCATAGTAGCAGGGGAAACGGACAGGCGGAGAGGCGATTCTCAAGTGAACACCCGAAGCCCCGTTTTCGCTCATCATGTTGACGATTCGACGGGCTGTTGTTCCCCTCACGATCGAATCATCCACAACGACGACTTCTTTCCCCTGAAGAAGTTCCCGTATCGGGTTCAGCTTGATTCGGACACCAAGGTTCCGAACAAGGTCGGTAGGCTGGATGAAGGTTCGACCGACATATCGGTTCCTGACGACCGCTATTTCAAAGGGCTTCCCCGCAGCCTCGGAATAACCCAGTGCCGCGAGGGTGCCGCTGTCGGGCATGCCGGTAATGAAATCTGCCGAAGGGCAAGGCGCGCCGATGGCCAGACGCTCGCCCAAAGCCTTCCGGACCTTGTAGACCGAACGGCCGTCTATTACGCTGTCGGGGCGGGCAAAATAAACGTATTCGAAGGAGCAGGCGTAATGGCGCTTGGTTTTTACGGGGACTCGAAGCGACTTGATTCCCGTGGCATCGATCACGACGATCTCCCCGGGTTCCACGTCACGGATGAAGCGTGCCCCCACGATATCGAGAGCACATGTTTCAGAGGCGACGTAGGTGACGTCATCCCTCTCACCCAGGACAAGCGGTCGAAAGCCCCAAGGGTCCCTGGCTGCAATCAACCTTCTGCCAAGCATTACGGAAAGACTGTATGCGCCTCTCAGTCGCCGCAGCGAGTCGACGAGGGCATCAAGCGGTGGCTTGTGGGATTGGTGCGCCATTAGGTGGATGATGACTTCCGTATCGGTCGTGGATTGAAAAATCGCCCCGCGGTTCTCAAGGTAACGCCGGATCCCGTCCGCATTGGTCAGGTTCCCATTATGGGCGATCGCGATGGGTCCTCTTGCATACTTTGCGGCAAGCGGCTGGGCATTTGCTAGAAGTGATTCCCCGGTCGTCGAGTAGCGTACGTGTCCTATTGCGCAGCCGGCCTTTATGGACGCCAGTTTTTTCTGGTCCAGGGCGATGTGGACAAGCCCCATGCCCTTCAGGCTATGAACATTATCCTCACCGTTGACCCACGAAATCCCGGCGGATTCCTGCCCACGATGCTGGAGTGCGTATAGCCCCAGATAGACGTCTTCGAGTACAGAGTTGCCTGATGTCGAAAATGCTCCGAAAACACCGCACATGTTCTAGACCCCTCTCCAGGCTTTTGCAATCTTTTCTATGGGGAGCGGTGCCGATCCGGGGAGCCTGAGGGCATCCCCGTTTGCAATTCCGATTTGCCTAAGGGGGAACCCTTTCCACACCTTCAGGAAATCGAAGGCTTTTTCAGCGGGAACGGAATAGAGGGCCCTGGCGCCTCCTTCAGCGAAAAGGGTGACCACCGGAAGGGTCGGGGTTTCGAGCCGTATTTCGGCGCCCAGGCTTGACGACATCGCTTCCTTACAGAGGGCAACGGCAAGTCCGCCGCCGAGGATGGGGATGCCGCTGTTCGCCAGCCGGCTTTTCGCTGTCAGGAGAGCTCTTTCCATGAAGTCGAGTTCCATTTCCGGTGAAGGCGGAATCGGCCGTCCCTTCAGCATGCCGAGGAAGGAGACCTGGTAATGGCTTGCGGGGATTGCAGCGTTGTCCATCCCGACCAGATAGAGATGATCCCCGTCTTTCCAGTTTCCGGGAAGGAGAGGCTGATCCCCGGCCGGGATCAATCCCACCGCGCTCACGAGCGGTGTCGGGAGGATGGAAAGCCCCGAGCTTTCGTTGTAAAGGCTGACGTTGCCCGACACGACAGGGCATTGAAGATCAAGGCAGCACTGGGCGAGTCCCCTGACCGCTTCTGAAAATTCCCAGAACTGCTCTGGATTTTCAGGCGAGGGGAAATTAAGGCAATTTGTCATTCCCAGGTGCCGTGCACCTGCGACCCAGAGAGGGCGCAGCGAACGGGCCATTGTCTCAAAACCACCGCGGAAGGGGTCAAGATGGCAGGCCCAGGGAAGCGCTTCCATGGTGATCGCAGCTATATTGCCGTTTTCCTTGATCCGGACGAGGCTTAGGGGAGCTCCGGGGCCCTGTAACGTGTTGACCTGCACCATGCTGTCGTATTGGCGGGTGATCCATGTCTTCTCGCGAAGTGATGGCGAACCGATGAGCTCGAGAATGGGCGTCCCCAGGTCTTCGGGAACGGAAACCTTTTCAAGCTCGAATTCCTGCCTGCGTTCAAGGTCTGCCGGGACTTTCGAAGGCCAGTTGATTTCCGGACATCCTCCGCCAATAAGCGAAGCGGGGAGGTCGACGGCAACAGCACCGTCCTTTTCGAGTATGAAACGGTCTCCTTCGACGGTTTTCCCGATTACTGCGCAATCGAGATCCCATTTCTCGCCTAGAGCCAAAACAGGCTCCAGCTTTTCCGGGCGTACGATCAGGAGCATGCGTTCCTGCGACTCGGAAAGCGCTATCTCCCAGGCCGTCATGTCGGCTTCGCGCAAGGGCACCAGGTCAAGATCAAGGATCATTCCGACACCGCTTTTTGCAGCGATTTCACTCGCGGAAGAAGTGATGCCGGCGGCACCCATATCCTGCATGCTGGTGACGAGACCGTTTTCGAGGGCTTCAAGACAGGCTTCGATCAAGAGTTTCTCGACGAACGGATCGCCGATCTGGACTTGCGGCCGGCTGGCTTTTGTATCTTCCCCAAGTTCGACAGAGGCAAAAGCGGCTCCACCGATCCCGTCACGACCTGTTCTCGACCCAAGAAGAACAACAAGGTTGCCGGGCTCGGCCGTCTGGGAACTGACGATGGAATCCGCCTTGACAAGCCCCATGCAGAAAGCGTTCAGGAGAGGGTTATCCTCGAACCTGTCGTCGTAAAGGGTCTTGCCGCCGACGGTCGGAACTCCGACGCAGTTCCCGTAACCTCCGACACCCTTGACGATTCCGTTCGAAAGGAACACAGTTTTCGGCGAATCGGGTTTCCCGAAAAAGAGGCCGTCAAGGGATGCCATTGGCCTGGCCCCCATTGCGAGGATATCCCGTATAATCCCTCCAACCCCTGTGGCTGCACCCTGGTAGGGCTCAACGGCTGACGGATGGTTGTGGCTTTCGACCTTGAAGGCAAGTCCCCAGCCATTCCCCGCATCGACGACACCCGCATTTTCTCCGACACCTTTCAGGACAGAGGGGCCTTCTTTCGGGAAAAGGCTCAAGAGGGGTTTTGAGGATTTGTAGGAGCAATGTTCGGACCACATGACTCCGAAAATGCGCAATTCCGCTTCGTTCGGTTCACGACCGAGTTCGCGGCAAATGATCCCGTATTCCGCGTCGAGCAGTCCGGCTTTTCGATGATCCAACTAGTTCAACCTCCCTTCGAGCCAGTTCTTGATTGAATCCCACATGCCAATACCGTCCGCGCACCCGAGAAGGCTTTCGCTTGCCCTCTCAGGGTGGGGCATCAGGCCAAGGACATTACCTTCCCTGTTGACGATACCGGCGATTCCGTTGAGCGCCCCGTTCGGGCTGGAAAGGGGTCCGGCAGAACCGTCCGCGGAAGCGTACCTGAACACGACCTGTCGGTTGGCTTCAAGTTCTTCCAGTTCCTTCTCGGGAAGGAAAAAGAGCCCTTCGTGATGGGCGATGGGAAATTGGACGATTTGTCCCTTGGTGAAGGCGTTCGTGAAGGGGGTGTCTGTCCTTTCAACCCTGAGGAGACACGTGCTGCAAATGAACTCGAGGGAAAGATTCGCCAGTAGGGCGCCGGGAAGAAGACCCGTTTCTGTCAGGACCTGGAAACCGTTGCAGATTCCAAGGACCAGGCCGCCGCGCTCTGCATGGTCGCGCACAGCCGAGATGATGGGGGAGCGTGCGGCCATTGCACCGCAACGGAGGTAGTCCCCGTAGGAAAATCCGCCCGGCAAAACAACGAGCCCGGTTCCCTCCGGGAGGGACGGTTCCTTGTGCCAAACGGCCTGTGTTGAAATATGGGACACCGTCTCCAGGGCATGAATGACGTCGCGGTCGCAATTGCTTCCCGGAAAGATGACAACTGCGGCTTTCATTCAGATAGCCTCCAGGGTCAGCGAGTGTGTCTCGATAAGCGAGTTGACAAGGAGATCGTCACACATGGCTTCGACTTGCTTCTCGGCTTCTTCGCGAGATTTTGCATCCAACGTAATGGCGATGGATTTCCCAACCCTGACTTCCTCAACGTTACCGAATCCCATATTCTTCAGGCTTACGCGGACAGCTTTGCCCTGGGTGTCAAGGACGCCCTCTTTAAGCGAAACCCGTATATGTGCCCTGAATTTCATCCCTATTCCTCCTCTCCGCTCAACCGTCTCCATATTTCGCGGTACGCCCCCAGGACGTCGCCGAGATCTTTCCTGAAACGGTCCTTATCCAGCCGTTCTCCGGTGGCTACATCCCAGAATCGGCAGGTATCGGGTGAAATCTCGTCTGCAAGAAGGACCTTGCCTTCCGGGTCCCTGCCGAATTCCAGCTTGAAATCGACAAGGATTATTCCTTTTTCAAGGAATAGCGCACGCAGGGTTTCATTCACGGCGAGGCTCTTTTCTTTCATGGAAACGATTTCTTCGGCGGTCGCCCATTTGAAGAGCAGGGCATGGTCTTCGGTAATAAGGGGATCACCGAGAGCGTCATCCTTCAGGTAAAACTCGATCAGGGGACGAGGCAGCTCCATTCCTTCCGCAACACCCAGCCTCTTGCATAGAGTGCCTGTCGTGATGTTGCGTACGACGACCTCGATCGGCAGGATCTGGACTTTACGAACGAGTTGGTGGTTTTCGTCAACAAGTTTGATGAAGTGAGAAGGGATGCCCTTTTCGGAAAGGTATTGGAAAAGCCATGCACTGATAAGGGTGTTGTACCGTCCCTTTCCTTCCATTTCCGCCTTTTTCTGGGCATTGAAGGCGGTTAGGCTGTTCTTGTACTCTATGAGCAGAACATCGGGATCCGTAGTTTCAAACATCCTTTTTGCCTTTCCTTCGTAGAGCATCCTGCCGTTTTCCATCGTTCCTACCCCCCGAATCTAGAATACTGACATTATTGCTCTAGGGGGCTTATAAATCAACCCATAACAACCTATTTCATTCTCTTGACGTTTTATATTAAGGATCCAGTAGCGCTTGCACTGCCGGGAGGGTACACTATTGCTTCGTAAGAAGATGAATGGAGGAGAATAATCCATGTTGACCAGTATGACGGGTTTTGGCAGGGCCTCCGAAAGGAACCAGGCTGGCCAGTTCGTGGCGGAAATTTCCAGTGTCAATCACCGCTACCTCGAGGTGTCCGTGAGGGTGCCGAGGGAACTTCTTAGTTTCGAAGCAAGCATCCAGCAGAAAATCCGGGAGAAGGCAAGGCGTGGGAAAGTCCAGGTTCGGTTCGAAGTCGCATGGGCCCCCGAGTTTCGTGTCCTCGAACTGCGTGAGGAAGTCCTTGAATCCTACCTTGCCCGGCTTGATGACTTTTACCGGAAAATCGGTCGGGAGGGAAGCGTCGATCCCGCGATCCTCCTTTCACTGCCGGGCGTTTTTGAAACACCGACGCAGGATGAAACAGCCTGGAGAGAAGATTTGGAGCGAACGGTGGACTCGCTCATGGAAAAGGCGACTGAAAACTGGATTACGATGAGACGCCAGGAGGGGAACCATTTGCAGGAAGTCCTTCTGCAGAACCTGGAAGTCCTGGAGAACCTGACGGAGGAAATGGGGGCGGCGGCCGAAAAAGCCAAGGAAGAAGCCGTTGAAAACCTGCGCAAGAGGGTCCTCGAGGTGATGGCCTTGTCCGAGGAAGCGGTAAGGGAGCAGCGACTCGCGCAGGAAATCGTCCTACTCTCGGACCGTTGGGATGTCTCAGAGGAAACCGCACGGCTTCGAAGCCACCTGGTCAAGTTCAAGGAGTCGCTTAACGGTCGCGAAGCCGTCGGGCGCAAACTTGATTTCCTTTCGCAGGAAATCAACCGTGAATTGAACACACTTGATTCAAAGGTTTCAGCTGCCAACGTACGCTGGATGGCTGTAGACGGCAAGACGACCCTGGAAAAAATCCGGGAGCAGATCCAGAACATAGAATAGTGAAGGGGAACGAAATGCGCCGATGCAAACGGATCGTCCTTGGAGGGAACTCATGAAACGTGAACGGATCAGGAACTTCTGCATCATTGCCCACGTGGACCATGGGAAGTCGACACTGGCAGACCGCCTGCTGGAAGTAACCGGAACGGTAGATTCCCGTACCATGCGGGCTCAGTACCTCGATACGCTTGACCTTGAAAGGGAGCGTGGGATCACAATCAAATCCGTTCCCGTGAGGATGAATTACACGGCACCGGACGGCACCGAATTTATCCTGAACCTCATCGATACTCCCGGACACGTGGATTTCAGCTACGAGGTTTCCCGTTCCCTGGCCGCCTGCGAGGGTGCCCTTCTTGTCGTCGATGCTGCTCAGGGCGTTGAAGCGCAAACCGTGGCAAATGCGTACATGGCCGCCGAACAGGGGCTTGAATTGATTCCCGTGATCAACAAGATCGACCTTCCATCCGCCCAGCCCGAGGAAGCCCGCAGGGAGCTCGAGGAAATCATCGGAGTCGACGCTCACGACGCAATCCTGGCCAGTGCCAAGGAAGGCAAGGGCGTCCAGGAGATCCTTGAACGGATCGTCAAGGGGATACCGATTCCGAAGGGAGACCCGGAAGCTCCGCTTCAAGCCTTGATATTCGACTCCGTTTACGACAATTACAGAGGGGTTATCTGTTATGTCCGTATCGTTAACGGAAAGCTAAGGGCAGGGCAATCCGTTCGCTTCATGGCGACGGGCCGGGAATGCCTGGCGGAGGAAGTGGGTGTTTTCAGGCCGGGGATGACGACCGTCCAGGAACTCGAAGCGGGTGAAGTTGGTTATCTTGCCGCCAGCATCAAGACAATTCACGAGGCTCATGTCGGAGATACGGTGATTGAAGGTGGGAAAAGCGATACCGTAGCCCTACCGGGCTACAAGAAGGTGAAACCCGTCGTCTTTTGCGGGTTTTACCCGGTTGTCAACGAAGATTACCCGCAGCTTCGGGATGCCTTGGAAAAGCTTCAACTCAACGATTCGGCAATCCAGTTCGAACCCGAAACCTCTTCTGCCCTTGGATTCGGTTTCCGTTGCGGTTTCCTCGGACTCCTGCACATGGATATCGCCAGGGAAAGATTGACCAGGGAATTCGACGTCGACCTGGTCGCCACCGCACCTAACGTTGTTTACCAGATTGTGCGGCAAAGCGGAGAAATCTTTGAGGCACACAGGCCTTCCGATTTTCCTGACGTGGGTCAGATCGAGGAGATACGTGAACCCTTCATTCGCTTAACTGTATTTGTCCCTTCGGAATTCGTAGGGAAGGTCATGCAGCTTTGCCAGGACAAGAGGGGGATATTCCAGGCTATGGACTACATTACCCCAGAAAGGCTGCGCCTTACGTATATCCTTCCCCTGGCGGAGTTCATCGTCGATTTCCACGATAAACTCAAGTCAACGACACGGGGATACGCCTCTCTCGATTACGAACAAGTGGGTTTTCGTGCAGCCGAACTGGTCAAGGTCGATGTTCTCGTAAACCAGGACCCGATCGATGCCTTTTCCTTCATTTGCCATAAGGATGCTGCGTTCCACATGGGGCAAGCGGTCGTCAGGAAACTGAAGGAATTGATCCCGCGCCAGCTTTTCGAGGTCCCGATCCAGGCCGCCATAGGGAAAAAGGTTGTCGTGCGCCAGAATGTCAAACCTTTAAGGAAGGACGTGCTGGCTAAATGTTACGGGGGGGACATCACGAGAAAGAGGAAACTGCTCGAGAAACAGAAGGAAGGCAAGAAAAAAATGAAGCAGATTGGCCGGGTTTCGATTCCCCAGGAAGCCTTCCTGGCCTACCTCAACATCGGAAAGGACGAGGAGGACTAGAGATCGGCCTGTCCTGCTACCTGCATGTCCCCTTTTGCCGCCGAAAGTGTCGTTATTGCGCTTTTTACAGCAAGGCAGCCAGGCCTGAGGAAATAAGTCTTTACCTTGAATCACTCCGTCTCGAACTCGCCTCCTGGAAGGAAAGGCTCGGAGCCAGGCCCGTCGTCGACACTCTTTATATTGGAGGGGGAACACCGACTTGCCTTGGGCCAGACCGCTGGGAATCTCTTTGCGGTTTGTTGGAGGAAGGCCTATCCATCACTCCGGGAGCGGAGGTCAGCGTGGAAGCCAACCCGGATTCTCTTGAAGACGGGCACCTGGCCGTTTGGAAATCGTGGCGGGTTCTTCGAATCAGTCTCGGCATCCAGAGTTTTTCCACAGAAGCCCTAAAATGGCTTGGGCGACTCCATGACGCGCGAAAGGCCCGCGAAGCCCTTGAAAGATGCCGAAACAACGGGTTCCGAACCAGTGGGGACCTGCTCTTCGGGATCCCCGGACAGGACCTGGCATCCTGGCACCACGACCTTAAGACCCTTGTCGAATACGCAGGGCACATTTCCGCCTACCAGCTTACGGCGGAACCGGGCACGCCCCTTGAAAAAGAAACGCTGCCCACACAAACCCAGGGCTACCCCCTTTACCGCTTTGCACAGTGGTATCTTGCTGGCAAGGGGTTCGTGCAATATGAAGTGGCCAGTTTCGCAAAAGAAGGGCAGTGGTGCCGCCATAACCTTTCTTATTGGCGGCAGGGAAACGTCTTGGCTCTCGGCCCTTCGGCGTGGGGATACATGGATGGCGTGCGTTACAGGAACCCCTCCAATCTGGATGATTACGTGGCGCATGCCGGTACCTTACAACCGGTATGGACAGAGACACTTTCTATCGATGACAGGGCTCGCGAAGCTGCGATCCTGGCTCTCAGAACCCGGTGGGGGATCAGGTGGCGTTCTTTCAGGAGGCGCTTCGGGGAAAAAAGGGCGAGGACGATCTACGGTAAGCTTTCGGATCTTCCAGGGGATCTTTTTGTCAGAAGGCAAGGATGCACGGCCTTTTCGACAAAAGGGTTTCGAGTTGCAAACGCTGTCTGGGAACGTCTCGTCTAGGGGGGGGCAAGTTTCTTGGACTATATCCTTTTCAACGTCCCTGAACCTGCAGCGGACGACCTTGCCGAGCGAATACTCGGCGTCATTGCTTCTGTTCCCGGAGAGGGTTCGCCCGGTTTCGAAACATCGGTATCGCCTTCCCTTCTTCACGGGTTGAGCTACCTGGAATTTCATCGCGATTCTTTTGGAGAAAATGGCAACCTCTGCCTCGTCCGCCTCTATGAAGCGGGTGATCCCGCGGGTTCGAGGCTCCTAATCGCAGGGGACAAACTTTCCCTTATCTTGCCAGGCGTTGTTGAGACCCTCCGCTCGAAGGGAGTGAACACCCAAAAGCATGGACCTGCAGGTTTGCTTCCAGGTGACGAGGGGTGGTCGCTTCTCGGAATGGCTTTCCCCGGGTGGATTCTCCTGTTCGATCCAGAAGGAGAATCTTTCGAGACATATCAATACGACGGCAATGTGACGGTCTTGACCCTGCCGGCTCCGCCCGGGTGTTTCCTGGAATCCCTCTCGCCGTCCGAACCAACGCCTGCCGCCATGGGTATCCTCATCCGGCACCTCCTTTCTATGCTGGCGTCTAAAGAAAATGACGAAACGGAAATGGGTGGCAACTGACTTTTTTAAAAAAGGCTATGATAAGGGTTAAGCTTACCGAAAAGAGGTTGAAATCATGGACGAGCGGATAAGGGAACTACTTAGGCAGATTCCTTCGATGGAAATCCTTCTTTCTGAACAATGGGTCTCTCCCCTTGAACGGGAAATCGGCCGCCCGGCGGTCAAGGGAATTTTCAGCGATATCATCGGAGAGATTCGAAAATCCATTCTCGAAGGGGCGACCCCTTCGATTGATGTCAACCTGATCCGCCAGGAAGCCAGAAAAAGGCTTTCGCACCGTTCCGGAAGAAGCCTCAGGCCTGTTGTCAATGCCACCGGTGTCGTCATCCACACGAACCTGGGGCGCTCCTGCCTGTCAAGTTCAGCGGTTAGGGCGGTCTACGAGTGCGCTTCATCCTACAGCACGCTTGAGTTCGATCTTTCCACCGGAGAAAGAGGCCATCGCAACAGCCATGTGGAGTGGCTTCTCTGCCAGGTTACGGGTGCGGATGCGGCTGTCGTGGTGAACAACAATGCCGGGGCGGTCATGCTCTGTCTGGCAGCGTTGGGTTCGGGAAAGGAGTCCATCGTTTCGCGAGGAGAACTTGTGGAAATCGGCGGTTCTTTCCGCATACCCGACATCATGGCGACTTCGGGGACTCGCCTTGTGGAAGTTGGGACGACCAACAGGACGCACCTGCACGACTATGCCGGCGCGATAACCGAAAATACGGGCCTTATTCTTAAGGTTCACCCATCCAACTTCCGCGTTGTAGGCTTCCAGTCGGAAGTTTCACGGGAAGAGCTTGCTGCATTGGCAAGGGAAAAAGAGATTATCTTCATGGAAGACCTGGGCAGCGGGTTTCTCCTCGACACGGAATCATTCGGCCTCCGCGGCGAAACCTCTGTTAGAGGCAGTGTCCTGGCCGGTGTCGATATCGTGACCTTCTCCGGCGATAAAATGCTCGGCGGCCCGCAGGCCGGAGTGATTGCAGGCAGACTCCAGATTATCGAAAAGCTGAGGAAACATCCGCTGATGCGCGCGTTACGACCGGATAAAATGACCCTCGCGGCTCTCGAAGCGACACTGAGGGATGTCCTTGCCGGTAAAACGGCAGAAATTCCGACACTCGCGATGATTTCAACAAAACCCGAGGAACTTTTACGAAAGGCGCGGCGTCTTTCAAAAAAGCTGAAAAAAAGGCACACCGAATATTCTTTTTCTATCGTTGCCGTCCAGGATGCGGTAGGCGGTGGGAGCTATCCTGAAATTCCTCTTCAGGGATATGCCGTCTCGATCTCACACCCGTTTTTCTCTTCGGGACAATTGCAGAATAAGCTTCGAGAAGCGGAATGCCCGGTCATCGCAGCCGCCAGGGAAGGGATGGTCCTTTTCCACGTAAGAACTCTCAGGGAAGGGGATGATAGCCGGATCGATACGGCCCTCTCCCATATCTCGAGAAATACGGAGGTGCCAAACGATGGGGAGTCGTGAAATTCCCCTCGTACTGGGGACAGCCGGGCATATCGATCATGGCAAGACAACACTGGTAAGGGCCCTAACCGGCGTTGACTGCGACCGACTGGAAGAGGAGAAGAGACGCGGGATTACGATCGAACTTGGTTTCGCTCCCCTGAATCTGCCAGACGGGAGAACCATCAGCGTCGTTGACGTTCCGGGGCATGAAAAATTTATCCGCCAGATGGTTGCAGGAGCTGCAGGGATCGATGCGGTCCTGCTGGTGGTCGCCGCGGACGAGGGGGTCATGCCGCAGACCCGGGAGCACCTGGAGATACTTGACCTTCTCGGAGTGCGAAAAGGGCTTGTTGCGTTGACAAAGATAGACAGGGTGGACCCGGAATTGCTGGATCTCGCGTTGGAAGACGTCAAGAGCCTGTTGGCTGGCACTTTCCTCGAGGAAGCGACGATCGTCCCCGTTTCTGCAAACGACGGAACGGGGATAAGAGAACTCCTTGCGGAAATTGAAAACCTGACGCTCGACCTTGAGCCAAGGTCGAGCAAAGGGGCACTCTTCCTCCCCATTGACAGGGCCTTTCCTATTTCCGGTTTCGGAACCGTTGTTACAGGAACGGCTTATGCCGGCAGCGTACGGCCGGGAGAAGAGCTCGAAATCCTGCCCTCGGGAGCGTCGGCAAGGGTCAGAAGCCTTGAAGTCCACGAGAAGCCTGTCAATGAAGCCTTTGCAGGGCAAAGGACCGCCGTTAACCTAGCCGGTATCGCCTTCAAGGATATTCATCGGGGCGACGTCCTTTGCACGCCTTCACTTTTCAGGCCGACCCGTTGTCTGGATGTTCTCCTGAAAGCACTGAAAAACAACGTTGAAGCTTTAAAACACTGGCAGCGGGTCAGATTGCACATCGGGACTTCCGATATTCTGGCTCGCATTTCCTTTTTTGACCCGGCGGAAAAAATCCTCCCCGGAGAGTCATTCCCGGCTCAACTCGTCCTGGAAGAACCGCTTTGCGCAGCTTTCAAGGAAGGTTTCGTCATAAGGGCCTACAGCCCCCTTGAAACAATAGGAGGCGGGCATGTTCTTTTCCCTTACGCCTGGAAGCCGCGGAATCGAAAGCGAAAAGACGACTACATGGAAATGCTCGTTCAACTAATGAAATCCGGGAACGCGGCGGAAAGGCTGATGTCCATCCTGCGAGTCGTTGAGATCCTGCCGTTGGAGGAAGCTTCGAGGATGTTCCAGGTACTTCCCGCGCAACTGAAGGAAATTGCAAGCCAGGAAAGCGTAACGCGATCTGTGGTCCTTCTTCACAACGGACCGGCCTGGCTGGTTTCTAAAGAGAGAATCGACCGTGAGTGGGCGGAGTTCTCGAAGAGCCTATCCCTTTTCCACGAAAATGAACCCCATCTTGCGGGAATGACTCTAGAAGACGCGACGGCGGAGATCTTTCGCGGTCAGGATCCGCGAGTAGGCAAAGCGGCGATCGCCCTTTTCCAGAAAAATGAACTTTTGAAAATGTCCGAATCCCGCGTGGGACTTGCAGGGTTTCAACCCCAGGATGAATCCCGTTTTGAAAATGAAGTTCGCGGCATTCTAGAGCTTTGTGAAAAACGCGGCTTCGAAATGCCCACTTTTGAAGAGACACAAAGGGCCGTTGGGCTTTCGAAAGAAAGTTTTTCCGTCCTGATCAGGCAAATGAGAGAGAACGGGAGGATCCATGTCATAGGAGGAGATCTCCTTCTGTCAGAGGAAGTGATCGCCCGGGGTTTGTCCATCCTCAAAAAATGCCAGGGGGACATCACACTTGCTGCATTCAGGGACCTATCAGGTACCAGCAGGAAATACGCACTGCCATTCCTCGAACACATGGACGCCCTTGGTATCACCAGAAGAGTGGGGGAAAAGAGGATCCTGAGAGCCCCGAGACCCTGAGGGCCGCGATTCTGAAATCCTTGTTTTTTTACAAATTGTGTGGTAAAATGCGACAAAATGCTCCTGGGAGTGAAGTCTATGAGCGCTGATCTCTGCAAGATAAGAGCCCAGGTAGCGGTTTACAAAGGCGCAAAAGTTCGCTACCGGGCAACAAAAGGAAGGCGAAAGGTGGAGGAGCGCCAGGGGATCATCCTCGAAACCTATCCCAACCTGTTTACGATGTATGTGGAATCACAGCAAAGCACCGTCTCTTTCAGTTATGTCGAGCTCCTTACAAAAGAGGTCGAGCTGGAAATTTTGCCCAGTCACGAAAAACTGATTTAAGCCTTTTCTGGAAAAAGGCCTCGGCGAAAAGAAGCCGGGGCCTTTTTCGATGCCTGAAATTACTATGGAAAGAAGGTACTTAAGATGGAATGCCACCTATCTTCTCCACTTAAGCTAAATTTGACATTGCGTATTACAGGGAAAAGACCAGATGGTTTCCATAACCTTGATTCATTGTTTTTCCGCTTTGCCGGACACGAAACGATGACCGTGCGTTTTCCTGCCCCAGGCAAGACCGATCTTTTGAGGGTTTACAATTATGCGCTCAGCGGTCAGAATATTATCTTTAAGGTTCTACACGAGTTAAGGGAAAGGGGATTCCCTGACACCCCGCTTGAAATCGACCTATACAAGTCCGTCCCCCCGGGGACGGGCCTGGGTTCGGGGAGCGGGAATGCGGCAGCCCTGATTGGATGGGCACGACGTTTCGTGTTTCCCGGGATTCTTGATGGCATGGAATCTCTGATCGGTGCCGACGTTCCGTTTCTATGCAAACCTTTAAGCTTTGCAAGGGTACGGGGAATTGGTGACAGAATCGAGCCCGTTGCCGCTCATTTGCCTGTTTCCGGCTGTGTGATGATCCCGAAGTGGCGCTGCAGCACAAGTGAGGCCTATAAGGCGCTCGACAACGAATTGAGGGGGCAATGGCTTACGGAAAAGCAAGTTGCAGTGGAAACCGAAAGGGTCCTTTCGAGCCTTGCCGCCGGTAAAAGAGTCGGGCTTCTCCCCAACGACTTTCTTCCAGGCCTTGTCAATATCCATCCGGAATATGTCACCCTCTTCGGTCTTCTCGAAGAATCCGGCGCATTGGCTTGGGGGCTTTCGGGAAGCGGGAGCGCGGTATTTGCGCTTTATGCGAAGGAAAACCGCGACGCAAGAGCTGGAAAATATCTTTCGGAATTTCCAGGCATCGAGAGAATCCTCTTCTGGGAGTGATGGCCGTGAAAGTTCAACGAACAGAACGCCTTGTCAGGATTGCTTCACGATTTCTCCTTTTCCCGTCACGCCTGATCTCGATGACCCAAATGGCCGACTCTTTCAAGGTATCCAAAACCGTCATTAGCGACGATGTCTCAATCATCAACGATTCGCTTTCTGAAGAGGGAATCGGCTCGATATCCGTCGATAGAGGAAGAACAGGCGGAGCGTCCTTTCTGCCAACTCTCGGTAAAACAAGGAGAAAAGAAACGCTCGAATCGATTGCACGCCTCCTATCAGACAAGGACAGGGTTCTCCCTGGAGGCCTGATCTACTATGGTGACATCCTCTTCGACCCCATGTACGCCTTCTGTCTTGGAATGGCCCTGGCTTCGGATTTTTCCGATCGGAATGCGGAGGTCGTCATGACCTCCGAGGTCAAGGGGATACCGCTCGCACTATTTACCGCACACGCACTGGGACTCCCGCTGGCTGTCTGCCGTTTCCGCAACAGGGCTTCGGACGGACCGGCAGTGGCCGTTCACTACCCGACTGGGACGGGAGATGTCCAGGCCATGTACCTTGGAACGCGGCAGCTCCAGAAGGGGAAAAGGGTTCTGCTTGTTGACGATTACATGCGCGGAGGGAGTACAGCCGCTGGAATGCTGCTCATGGCAAAAGAATTCGGAGCCGAAGTCGTCGGGACGGGGGTTTTCATCGCTGCTGCCGAACCTTCGAGAAAAGCGGTTTCGGATTTCCGGGCCCTTCTCAGGCTGGAAAAATCGGAGGAAGGGATCCCCCTTGTTTCGATCGTACAGGAAAGCGCTGTTTGACGGCCCTTGTCCCCTGCGTTAAAATCGGTTTCGCGAAGGAGGTGACCCCCTTTCATGCTCGTCAAGGTAAACCAGGAAGAATGCATCGGTTGCGGAGTGTGCGCGCAGATATGCCCAGAAGTTTTTGAACTAGACGAAGATGCGGGTAAGGCAAAGGTCATCCGAGCCGAAGGCGCAGAATGCGCCCAGGAAGCTGCCGACAGTTGCCCCGTCGGCTGCATCACGGTCAACGAATAATCTCTTCCGGGCCCATAGCTCAATTGGTTAGAGCCACCGGCTCATAACCGGAAGGTTCCTGGTTCGATTCCAGGTGGGCCCACCAGTACTGAAAACAAAAGCCACCAGACGGTGGCTTTTCTTTTTAGGGGAGGTGGCGAGTTGAAGCTCGAATCGGTGCTTCAAAAAATCGAAAAACTCCTTCCGCTTGACTGGGCGGAGGAATGGGATAACGCCGGCCTTCTTTCCGGAGATCCGAATTGCGACGTAAGCTGCGTTTCGGTCGCACTCGACGCGACCGTTGAAACGGTAATACGGTCCGCGGAGAAAGGGTGCAACCTGCTTGTCACCCACCACCCCGCCTTCATTACCCCCTTGAGGTGTGTGACGAAAAACACGGTGGAGGGAGCGGTTCTTTCGGAGGCTATCAGCAAAGGGGTCGCACTTTATGGGATTCACACGAACTGGGATGTTTCTCCGGTTGGGGTCAACCGTGTCCTGTCCGAGAAAGCCGGTTTGAAAAACACCGTTCCGCTGATGAATGGCACAAAGGGTGCCTGGGGGATTGGAGCTATCGGTGATCTTCCCACGCCCTTAACCCTATCCGAACTCGCGGCTTTCCTCAGGGAAGCATGGAACCTCTCCTGGATGAGAGTTGAGGGAGAACCGAGTCGTTTGATCAAGCGATTAGGCCTCTGCGGCGGAGCAGGGGGAGATTTCATGGAGGCTGCCGCTCTTAACGGGGCGGATGCCTTTGCAACAGCAGACCTGCGGTACCACGAGGGCCTGGCGGGCCGCTCTTCAGGTCTCTCATTGCTGGTCTGCGATCACGGTGAAATGGAGTCCGCCTCGCTGGATAAACTGACTGAACTTATAATTTCAGCCACCGGACTATCGACCGAACGTCTTCCGAAAGGATCGCCAAGTGTTTTTTTCGATCTTCGATCGCCGGGATCTTTTACAAGGAGTGATTCGCGATGAAAGAAAGAGTTTTCAGCGGTATGCGCCCGACAGGGAAACTCCACCTGGGCCACTTGGCTGGAGCGCTTACGAATTGGGTCAGGCTGCAGGACGAGTATGAATGCTTCTACTCGATCGTCGACTGGCATGCCCTGATGTCTGAATACGCAGATTCCAGCCAGATTAAGAGCAATTGCCGTGAAGTCATGCTCGACTGGCTTGCTTCAGGCCTCGATCCGGAAAGGTGCAGCATTTTCGTCCAATCCATGGTCCCGCAACACACGGAGATCCATGTCGCCTTTTCCATGGTGACGCCTCTGGGATGGCTGGAAAGGTGCCCAACGTACAAGGATCAGATAAAGAACATACAGAACAAGGACCTCGGCACCTATGCTTTCCTGGGCTACCCGGTGCTGATGGCTGGCGACATTCTACTTTACAAGGCCGGGAGGGTCCCCGTCGGTGAAGATCAATCGGCCCATCTCGAGCTGACAAGAGAAATAGCGAGGCGGTTCAACTACTTCTACGGACCGATTTTTCCGGAACCCGAGACCCTGTTGACTCCTACACCCAAGGTTCCGGGAACGGACGGCCGAAAGATGAGCAAGTCATACGGAAACTCCCTGAATATTTCGGAAGACCTCAAAGAATTGTGGGAGAAGCTTCGCACGATGAAAACGGATCCTCAACGGGAACGCCGCAAGGATCCCGGAAACCCGGACGTCTGTCCCGTTTGGGATATACAGAAAGTCTTCAACACGGACGCTGGCGAAAAGGAACGTCTTTCGTCCGGATGCCGCACGGCGGGCATTGGTTGCATCGAATGCAAGAAGGCCCTTTACGGCCACCTGGAAAACCTTCTCGAACCGATCCAGCAAAAGCGTCGCTATTTTGAGCAGCATGGGGACGAACTTAACGATATCCTTAGAATGGGAGCCGCTCGGGCAAAGGCAGTCGCTGAAAAGACGATGGAAGAAGTCGTCACGGCGATCGGTTTTCTAAGGTAGGAAAGGGTTCGAACGGGAGGTCCGCCTTTGGGCTTCAAAATCGATGTCGATGAATTCTCTGGCCCACTGGACCTTCTATGCAAGCTTATCGAAAGCGGGGAAATGGAGGCCAGCAGGATTCGCGTGGCGGACCTGGTCAGGACCTATTCCTCCTATCTTCTGGTGGAGAAGGCTGTTCCAATCGGGACGATTAGCGAGTTTATTGCCCTGACGGCCCGTTTGTTGCTTGGCAAAGTCCGCGGTCTTTTCCCGACGATGTCAATCGACGCGGAAGAAAGCCTTGTCCCTGCTTCAGAAAATGCGGACGAGGTCCTCAGGGAAGCACTTGAACGTTACAGGCCCTTTAGGAAAGCGGCAGAAATCCTTGGTTCCCGCATGTACGAAAGGCAACAGTTCTGCTTGCGACAAACGGAGGAAGGCCCCCCAATATACGATTACGGTGATTTGTACAGCCTTGCTCGCCTCTGGTGGGATCTTCTTTCCAGTAAAGGGAAGATTTCACCGGAAGCGGCGCGTATTCCCTCCGAGGAAATGCTTGGTTTCGAGTCGCCCGAGCCGGATTTTCTCCAAGTGGAAAGGCGGATGCGCGAGTTGGAAATTCTTTTGAACCAAAACCGATTTTTGTATTTCAAGTCAGTCGCCCCCCTGAATTCAAACCGATCGACGATCGTTGTGACATTGCTTGCGCTCCTTGAAATGTCCAGGCTCGGGCAATTGAAAATCATCCAGGAGGAACATTTCGGTGAGATTCGATTCCAGGGTTCCTGAAGAACAAGAACCTTTACTTGCCGCCTTGGAGTCCCTTTTGATCGTGACCTCAGAGCCCGTGCCGATAGATGCCTTTTCCCGCGTACTTGGGTTAGGGGGAAAAGAGATACTTGAAGGCCTAAGGCTCCTGCAACTCCATTACGAAGCGGATCATGGCTTTCGATTGGTCCGAATTGGCGGGGGTTGGCAATTGGCTTCTTCCCCGGAGCATGCGGAAAAAGTGACAAAATTCAGGGAGAACGTGCAGGATCAACCTCTTCGACTGAGCAAGGCAGCCCTCGAGACGCTTGCTGTAATCGCCTACAAGCAACCCGTTACACGAGGCGAGATCGAGGAAATCAGGGGGGTGCGCTCCGACAAGGTTATCGATACGCTTCTTCGCCTTGGCCTTGTCCGTATAGCCGGGAGAAGAAAAGGAACGGGAACCCCGTTGCTCTTCAGGACTACAGCCAGTTTCCTCGATGCCTTCAACCTGGATTCGATATCGGACCTGCCTGCCCTTTGTGACCTTGAAGACATACGGGTGTCCGAAGGGCACGAAGAACGGGAGAAAACATCGTGACCGACCAATCAGGCCCTCAGGAGCAGGCAACCCGATTGAACAGGTACCTCGCAGAATGCGGGCTAGGGGCGAGGCGCAAGGTAGAAGAACTTATACGGTCCGGCAGGATTACAATCGATGGCTTCCCAGCCATCGAACCAGGCGCGAAGGTTCTCCCCGGGCAGTCGGTCGCTCTTGATGGCAAAATCCTGGCCAGGATCAAAAAACGCTATTTCATGCTCAACAAGCCGCGCGGCTTCGTTTGTGCGGTTTCGGACAAGTACGACAGGACCGTATTCGACCTGCTCGGTTCAGATTTGCGGGATTTGGGGCTTTTCCCGGTTGGGAGGCTCGACAAGGAAAGCGAGGGCCTTCTCCTGCTTACGAACGACGGTGACTTGACCCAGCTTTTCACTCATCCTTCGGGCGGAATAATCAAGAGGTACGATATCCGCCTAGATAGGCCTGTTTTGAAGCCTGATCTTGAAACATGGTCAAGGGGTGCAGTCGTTGAAGGGAAATGGGTCACCCCTGTCTCGGTCGAGTCGATGGATGGCCGGAAAGGGAAGAACTGGGTCCAAGTCTTCATTCGCGAGGGACGGAAAAGGGAATTGCGAGTCATGGCCGAGACCCATGGATTCAAGGTCTTGCGTTTGGTCAGGACCGCAATTGGGCGGCTGGAAATTGGGGATTTGCGCCGGGGCGAGATCAGGGAGATATCCCGGGATGAACTCCTGGCGCTGACTGGAATCGGAGGAAGTCAATGAAACCGGGAAAGCGAGTCAAGCCCTTCGTCGTCACGATCGACGGTCCCGCAGGATCGGGGAAGAGCACCGTAGCCAAAGATGCCGCTGGGAGAACCGGCTTAAGGTACCTTGATACCGGAAAGCTTTACCGCGCGATTGCCTTTTTCCTGTACGGCATGCAAATCCCTGCGGCAAACGATGAAAACCTTGCAAGAGTGCTAGGAAACCTCCTGATTAAACTTGAAGACGGTAGAGTCTCGATCGGTGATGAAGACGTGACGGAAAAACTTCATACCCCGGAGATTGACAGGATTGTGTCACTTTATGCGGCCCTTCCGGCGGTCAGGGAAAAGCTGCTTCTTCTGCAGCGCGAACAGGCCGTTCCTCCGGGTTTGGTCGCTGATGGACGAGACATGGGGAGCGTCGTCTTTCCCCTTGCCGACCTGAAGATATTTCTTACTGCGGATGCACGGGAACGAGCCCGAAGGAGGTACCTTGAGCAATCTTCGAGGGGAGAGAACGTGGATTTTGAAACGGTTTTGTCCATTGTTGTCTCGAGGGACATGACCGACTCTACGCGAAAGATCGCTCCCCTGGTGGTACCGGAGAATGCATTTTTAATCGACACAACGGATAAATCCGCCAGGGAGGTCATTGACGAGATCGTCCTCATGATTGAAAAAGCGCGGGAGCAATCGGGAAAAATGGGAGAGAGCGATGTTCTCTAAAATATTTTACTGGCTTGTGAAAAATGCTTATTTCCTTTTTTTCAAGCTTTTCAACCGCCTTGAAATCATCAACGAAGAACGGATACCTGGGGACAGGCCACTCATATTGGCCTCGAACCACTGCAGCAACCTGGATCCACCAGTAGTTGGAAGTGTTTTTAGGGAACGGATGCGGTATATTGCGAAAGCCTCGCTTTTCCGCCCGTTTTTTTTCGGTTTCGCACTCAGGACACTTGGTGCCGTTCCTGTCTCACGCGAAGACGAGGCAAAAGCGGCGATGGTCTTGAAGATGTTTCTCCGTTTCCTGGAAAAAGGGGAAAACATCCTGATATTTCCCGAGGGTAAGAGGTCGCCGGACGGGTCGATCCAGCCCCTCGAAGGCGGCGTCGCTCTTCTTAGCCTCAAGTCCCGGTGTCCCATCCTCCCGGTTTACGTATATGGAACCTTTTCTGCCCTGCCAAGTGGCAAGACGTTCCCGCGGGCTGTTAAAATAATAATGAATTACGGTTTTCCCATCGACCCCTCTAGCCTCCCCGAAAATATGACTGATAGGGAAGCAAGGGCTGAAATTCTCGACAGGCTGGCCATTGAATACAGAAGACTTGAAGCCGAAGCGTTCGGGCAAGCGGGTTAACCCGGGTAGTTCCAATATCATCCTTGTCTCCATCGACAAGGACGATGTGGACGTCCCCGTGGAGGAACTGATGGACGAACTGGCTCTTCTTCTTGAGAACCTGGACTTGAAAGTGGTTGAGAAAATCGTCCAAAGAAGGGAAAGCGAAGACCCATCGACATACATCGGAAAGGGAAAAGCTGAGGAAATTAAAAATACGGCGAAAGGGCTGGACTGCCAGCTAATCGTGTTTGATGCGGCTCTCACTCCGGTCCAGTTTAAAAACCTGAAGGAGAAGACAGGCTGCTGCATTTGGGACCGGCCCTGGGTCATCATGGAAGTATTCCGGAGAAGGGCACGTTCAAGCGAGGCGAAACTCCAGGTCGAATTGGCAAGGTGCCGTTATGAAATCCCTCACCTGAAAGGGCTCGGTTTGCAAATGTCCAGAACTGGAGCGGGAATCGCGACCAGGGGGCCGGGAGAAACCGAATTCGAACGACACCGAAGAAAAGTCGAAAGGCGGATTCGCGATATCGAGCTCAAGTTAAGGGGAATCCGAGAGAGAAGGGAAAACCAGAGAAAGAGAAGGAGTCGTTCCGGGATCCCTCTTTTTTCACTTGTAGGATACACGAATGCGGGTAAATCCACACTTTTCCAGGCCTTGTCGAAGGATCCTCGAATTCGTATGGAAGACCAGCTCTTTACGACACTCGACACGACTGTTCGGTCTTTCAACCTGCCTTTATCGGGACCTGCGCTTCTGACCGATACCGTAGGGTTCCTGAGGAACCTGCCTCCTGGTCTTATAGCGGCGTTTCGTGCAACCCTTGAAGAGGTCCTGGAAGCGGATGCCCTGATCTGGGTTGTCGATGCCACTACATCTGAAAGCGAAACGATGCTTTTTTCAGTCGAATCTGCGCTACGGGAACTTGGAGCCTGGGAAATACCGAGGATCGTTGCCCTCAACAAGATTGATTCAGTGCAACCGCAACAAATAGGAGGCCTGATCCATAAATTCCGGCAATTAGAGGAGACGGTTGTGCCCATAAGTGTAAAAACGGCACAGGGGCTTCCGGACTTGGTGCGGGAACTTGACCGCCTTGTCACGGGAATGCGAATTACAAAAGAAGGGAAGAGGTGATCCCTGTGGCTTACCATCTCGTCCATATCGGTTTCGGAAACATGGTTGTCGCAGAACGCATCGTGGCCATCATCAACCCTTCATCCGCCCCGATCAAAAGGCTGAAGGAAGAGTCCCGCGAGAGTGGACTCCTGATCGACGCGACCCAGGGGAGAAAAACACGCGCGATCCTGGTCATGGATAGCAGGCACGTCATCCTTTCTGCCATTCAGCCGGAAACGATCTCTTCAAGATTCGAACCCCAGGAGGACGTCGATGAAAAGGGGCAAACTCTTTATCCTGTCAGGGCCTAGCGGCGTCGGAAAGGGGACCGTACGGGCCCGCCTTTTTAAAATGGTACCCGATCTTGTATACTCGATTTCCTGCACGACCAGAAAGCCGCGCCAAGGCGAAACTGACGGAGTCCAGTACCGATTTCTCGACACGGATACTTTCAACTCCTATGCGCGGGAGGGAAAGTTCCTCGAATGGGCGCGAGTGCACGACCACTTTTATGGAACCCTCCGCTCCGATGTTGAAAAAGAACTTGGCGTCGGGCACAATGTCGTTCTGGAAATCGATGTCCAGGGGGCTCTCCAGGTCAAGGAAAAAATACCGGATTCAATAATGATCTTCCTGATGCCCCCGAATCTTGAAGAGTTGGAGAAACGTCTTGCGGGAAGGGCAACTGAAGAAAATGACGCACTGAGGGTCAGACTCCAGAATGCGTCTGCGGAACTCGCTTTATCGGCTCGTTATGATTATGCTGTTGTCAATGACAAGATCGATCGTGCCGCATCGGAGCTGGCCGATATTTTTGAGAAAGAAATCATGAAATCGAAAGGAAGTGCGAACCTATGATCTTTTATGACATAGAAAAAATCATCCGTGATCGCGGAATCGACAACAAGTACCGCCTGACCGGAGCCGTGGCCGACAGGGCGAGGCAGTTGAGCGAGCAGAAGGGGCGTCGTCTCATCGAGGATGCGGTGAAAGAAAAATACATTTCACTTGCCCTGGAAGAAATATCAAGCGGGAAAGTGGTGTTCGTCAAAGCCGCGGAAACAAAGGATATCCTTCCGGAAAAGGCTTGACATGGACTGGAAGCGGAACCGCCGAATCCTTCTCGGAATCAGTGGAGGTATCGCTGCCTACAAGGCGCCCGACTTGGTTCGCACCTTTGTGAAACAAGGAAATGAAGTCGAGGTCGTCCTAACTGAGGCAGCGGAAAGCCTTGTCAGTCCACTTGCCATTTCGACGCTCTCGGGCAGGAGGACATGGCGCCAGAGGGATTTTATGGACACCGATCGAGGGTGGAAGATTCCGCATATTTCCTTGGCTGAGTGGGCAGAAATTGTTATCGTTGCTCCCTGTACCGCAAATATGCTCCGGAGGGCGGCAAACGGAGAAGCAGAGACGCTGCTCGGGGCGATTTTACTGGCGACGAGAGCGCCCGTGCTGCTTTCGCCCGCCATGAATACCCACATGTGGGAACACCCGGCGACAATGTCCCACGTGGAAAACTGCGTACGCATCGGTTATCGAATACTCGAACCCGAAACCGGTTCCCTGGCCTGTGGCACCGAGGGTAAGGGGCGTCTCCCGTCTCTGGAAACGATACAGGAGGAAGCTTGGCGTCTTCTTTGCCCGGTCCGGGACCTTTGCGGGAAGAAGGTCCTTGTAACTGCCGGCCCCACATGGGAATTCCTCGACCCCGTCCGGTTCATTTCCAACCCGAGTTCTGGGAAAATGGGTTACGCGATAGCCAAAACGGCCTGGTATCGCGGAGCGGAAGTTACCTTGATTTCCGGCCCCGTAGCCATACAACCCCCGCACGGAGTGAACCTCATCTCTGTATGTAGTGCATTAGAAATGAAGGATGCGGTACTGGCTAACCTTGAAGATTATGACTTCATCGTGAAGGCTGCGGCCGTGGGAGATTACAAACCGGTAAATCGTTTCGAAGAGAAAATAAAACGGAACACGCACGGCATAATCGAAGTCGCTTTCGAACAAAACCCGGATATCGCGGCCCTCGCCGGTTCTCGTAAGCGTCCAGGCCAGGTGCTTATAGGCTTTGCCGCCGAATCACACGACCTGGTGATGAATGCGGCAGAAAAAATTTCAAGAAAAAACCTGGATTTCATCGTAGCCAATAATATTTCCGGACCGACCTCCGCCTTTGGCTCAGAAAGCAACACAATACAGATTATCGACCTCAATGGAGTACGGAAATCTTATACCGGCCCCAAAGAAGGGGCTGCGTGGGCAGTCTGGGACTATGCGGCAGAAGCGGGGTCGGAACTTGCACCAGGAAGTTGAAGTTGCCCTGCCGTCCCCCTGGTGGCCAGCGCTGACCTATAAGTTCGACCGGCTTCTTCCCGAAGGCATACGCGTTTCCGTGCCCCTCCGGAAAGCGAAACGGATTGGTTTTTCCTGCAAGGAACATGAAACCGAAAAGGGGCGCCTGCCATCCTCCCGTTTACGGGAAATATTTTCCGTTATAGACGAAAAGCCTCCACTTCCGGATGATATCTGGAAACTGCTCAAGTGGCTTGGAAATCGACTACCTTTCGGATTCGGTCATGCGATCAGGATAGCCTGCCCTTCCCCTCTCCTAAAAGGACTTGCGGTCGATTTCCCCGAAACGGTTGCACCTGCCGGAAGGAACCCGGACCAAACCTTCGTCTATCTTCCCCGAGAGACGTCAAGACACGAGGCCTACATCGATGCGATCCGGAAGATGGGAGGAGGCGGGCTTATCCTTTTCCCGGATCGGGAACCCCTCCTTGAATTCTTCAATGCCCTTCCGGTTGATGAGAAATCTTTTTCTTGCGTCTGGCCGGTTGGCGGTGGGGAAAAGTTGTGGGAAACATGGCTTTCGGTGAGGAGAGGGGAGAAGCGTCTTGTCCTTGGAACCTCCGGTGCCGTTTTCGCCCCGGTCCAGGACCTTTCCCTCGTGATTGTTGAGGAGGAAGCGGACCCCGGCCACCAGATGCCCGCTTTCCCAAGGATAAGCGCAAGGACTGTTGCCGCGAAAAGAGCGGCTTTTTCAGGGGCTTCAATTATTCTCGGTGGGACCTCCCCTTCTTCCCGGGTGGCTATGGTTTCAAGAATTTCCTGCCCGGAAGCCCCAAAAGGCAGGGTCTCTTTCGTCAGGCCGTCGACAGGGTTGATTCCTCCGGCAGAACAGCTTCCTTTTCTGCAGGAGATACCCATTTCGGATAAACTTATCGGCGAGACTCGCAGGTCTCTTGGTGAGGGGCGCCACGTTCTCTGGCTCCTTGACCGAAAGGGATACGCGGGCGAACTCCACTGCACCGATTGCGGAAGGACCGTGGTTTGCCGCAAATGCAGCGGCAGGCCTAGATGGAGCCTAGAGAAACTGGCAGGGAATTGCCCAACATGCGGCACGAAATCGCCATGGCCCGAAGAATGTCCCTCATGCAGAAGCCGCCTTCTGGAAATCAGGCATCCTGGCCTGGAAATGTCCTATAAACGGGCGCAGGAACTGTTCGGAGAAGAAGCAGCCGTGCTTCTTCTTACCGATTACGCTGGACTGGGAAAGAAGGCAAGGCGCGCTCTCCTGGGAAAGCTAAAGGACACTCCATCTCTCGTCCTTGGCACCCGGTCCCTTTTGTCCCTCTGCAGGACGATCGATGTCGGGTTGATTGGCTGGTTGGATGCGGATACGGAAAGCTGGAAGCCTGATTATTCGGCCAAAGCTGAAGGATTCAGGATTATCTGGGCATCCTGCTGGACCGGGAAAGATCCTGACAGTCGCAGGGTCATCCTACAGAGCAGAAAGCCAAAAAGAGGATGGCAAGTCGCGCTAGAAGCCGGTTTCAAGTACTTCTGGGACAGGGAGTTGTCGGAAAGGCAAAAACTCGAACTGCCCCCTTACCGGTTCCTTTTCGAGGTTTCTGCATCTTCGGCGGCCCTTCTGCAGATAAAGGAGGCCCTCGAAAAGGAGGAGTTGGAGGTTTTGTCCGGCCTGCAGGGCGAGGATTCACTCCAGGTCAAGGTTGGAGACCTCGGAAAAATTAAACGCTCGATGGCACCCTTCTTTGCTGTAAACTCAACATCTCAGGAATATCCACGGGTAAGTCTAGATTTCGAGTAAATGGGAGCTGGTATTCATGGCTATCGTAACAATCGTCGGTAGACCGAATGTTGGAAAAAGTTCGCTTTTCAACCGCATTAGCGGGTCTCGACAGGCTATCGTAGACAACATGCCGGGTGTCACGCGTGACCGCCTGTACGCAGAAGTGCTCGAGGGAGACCTCCATTTTTACCTTGTCGATACGGGTGGCCTGTTGCCCGACAGCGGACACCCCCTGGACGAACTTATCATGAGGCAAGTGAAGGTCGCTATCGAGGAAAGCGACGTGATCCTCTTCGTTGTTGACGGTAGGGAAGGGCCCATCGGAGTTGACCGGGACATCGCGATGCTCTTGCGAAAATGCGGAAAGCCGGTCATTGTTGCAGCAAACAAGATGGATGATCCGGTTCATGAAAACGAACTCTGGACCTCCATGGGCCTGGGCTTCGAACGGGTGGTGGGAGTCAGCGCCGAACACAGGCGAAACATAGAGGTCCTGCTTGAACATGTGCAGGATCTTCTTCCCGTTGACGATTTTGAAAAAGAGGATGAAACACTTAGGGTCGCCCTTATAGGAAGACCCAATGTGGGAAAGTCCAGCATCCTTAATTTCCTTGCGGGGGAAAGCAGAGCCCTTGTCAGCGACATGCCGGGAACCACCCGCGATTCAGTTGATTCGCTCGTTACCCTTGATGGAACGCCTGTACGTGTTGTTGACACCGCCGGACTCAGAAAAAGATCCCACGTGGATTCCGCCCTGGAGTATTATTCCACCGTCAGGACCTACCAGGCGATCGACAGGGCTGATGTGTGCGTTCTCGTAATGGACGGCCTCGAGACCGCCACCGAACAGGACCAGCGAGTTGCAGGCCAAGTCCTGGACCGCGGAAAGGGACTGATCCTTCTAGTGAACAAATGGGATCTCCTTCCGAAAAAGCCAAAACTCGGCGATGAGATCAGGGATCGACTCAGGGAAGAATTTGCCTTTGTCACACATGCCCCGATGCTTTTTGCCTCGGCTCTCACAGGCAGGGGAATAGAAAAGCTGCCATCAATGCTCCTCAAAGTTGCAGAAAACCGGAATCGGAGAATTTCTACGGGTAAATTAAATCGTTTGCTTAAAGACTTGATGGCCTTTGAAAAAATGCCTTCCAGCCGTACAGGGAAGGTTTTCCGTATATCGTATTGCACCCAGGTTTCTATCGCTCCACCTTCTTTCGCTTTTTTCGTCAACGATCCGAAAATCATTAACACATCCTTTAAGAGGCACGTCGAGAAGAAAATCCGTGAATTGGAAGATTTTTCTGGTTCTCCATTAAGGATTTTTTGGAGGGCACAAGACCGAAAGAAGCAGTAAAGGCGGTCGACATCAAGTTTTTTTTGTTTTTTCCCCTTGACCTCCGAGGAACAAGCTGGTAATAATACCTTATGAAAGTACCGCTGAGGCATGGTTTCAAGCCTCATAAATTTTTGGAGGAGGTGCGTTACGAATGACCAAGACCGACCTCGTTAATGAGCTAGCCAAGTCGACGAACATGAGCAAGAAAATGGCGGCTCATGCGGTCGACGCCCTTGTCGGAGCGATCCAGGGCGCGCTGGCAAAGGGTGAGAAGGTCCAGCTGGTGGGCTTCGGAACCTTCGAGGTTAGGGAAAGAGCGGCCCGCCAGGGACGCAATCCCCAGAACCCGAAGAAGGTCATCAAGATCCCCGCGAAGAAAGTCCCTGTGTTCCGCGCCGGTAAGGCACTCAAGGACCAAGTCGCGAAGTAGCATTTCCTCCACAAAAGACGCATTTATCTTTTAAGAAATGAAGAAGGGCGGCTAAAAGCCGCCCTTCTTCATTTCCATGGCCTTCCACATTTTTTCCCAATCTTCGATCGAAAGCTCTTCCGCCCTGACACGCGGGTCGAACTGCAATTCCTCCATCAGCTCAGCAGCGTCCGACCCTTTCGAGCCGAGCCATGCCTTTATGTTGTTGAAAAGCGTTTTTCTTCTCTGCAAAAAGGACTGCCTAAGAAGTTCGCGCCATTGGCCGTTGCAGGCCAGATCAAAAGCGCCTTCGAGGGACACGGAAATAACGGTGGAATTTACTTTTGGGGCAGGCCGGAAAGCTTCGGGCGGTACGTCGAACAAACGGCGAACCGAGCCCATTTTTTCAAGAGTGATTCCCAGTGGAGACCTGTTTTTCCCGGGCTTGATGCAGGCAAGACGATCTGCTGCCTCTTTCTGGACCATGAGTATCATCTCGTGCAGGCCAAGTGGGACAAGCTCCTCGAGAACCTTCCAGATGACAGGGGTAGTGATGTGATAGGGAAGGTTGGCTACCAACTTCCCTGGAACAGGATTGAGCCTCTCGGATAGCTGCATTTTAAGTACGTCAGCCCATATCAGGACCAATCCGGGGTTCGAGGAGAGGGGTTCAAGCTGCGGAGCAAGGCGACGGTCTATCTCGATCGAGTAAAGTAATGCCGGTTGAAATGAGAGCAACCGCTTTGTAAGGACTCCATTGCCAGCCCCTATTTCCAAAAGAATATCCTTTGAAGAAATTTCGGCTGCGGCAACTATACGGTCGAGAATCGACCGATCGACAAGAAAATTCTGGCCGATGTCGGTGTTGGCCTTAAAAGAAGATTTTTCGAAACCCATTGAACGTCCCCCAAAAAAATAAAAGCGGGAAAACCGAAGTTTTCCCGCCGATAGCCTGGTCGGGGCGAGAGGATTCGAACCTCCGACCACCTGCACCCCATGCAGGTACGCTAGCCAGGCTGCGCTACGCCCCGAGAACGACGTGTATTGTAGGGCCAAAAGCTGTGTCGGTCAAGACATTTTCCTCGAAAGAAGGAAAGGCTAGAATGATAAGGCCCATCGAGGAGGGGTCCTCATGTATGATTTTTTTTCAACGGGATTTTTAACTTCCAAACAATTTTGTTCAGAAACGGGGAAGAGTCTTTTCGAGGACTACCCCGAACGAATTGTCGAGATCGGGTTCGGAAACGGTGATTTCCTGGTTCACCTTGCCGAAAGGGACGGAAAGGATACGCTCGTTTTAGGCCTGGAGGTGTCCGCCGTTTGCGTGATGAAAGCGACAAAGCGCCTAGCCTCTAAAAACCTTTCCAATTCAAGGGTTGTCATGGGAGATGCAAGGTTTATCCTTGGGAACTGCGTTCCCGCGGAAAGCATTACGACCATCTACATGAACTTCCCATGCCCGTGGCCAAAGAACCGTCATTCGTCACGACGGGTGACACACGGCAATTTTCCCGAAATCCTGGCAAAAGTCCTGAAAACGGGGGGAGAGTTCCGCCTTGTCACCGACGAGGAGTGGTACGCGGATGAAGTGAAAACGGGTCTCTCTTCTCATCCATCATTGGAATTCGCGTCTTTTGAAGTCGACCCCGTCCTTGAATTGACGACAAAATATGCGTCGAAATGGAAGGCCCTGGGGAAAAAGACATTCAGGCTCACCATGAGAAAAATCGGGGACGCCCGCAAGGCGGCTTCGGAGAAAATGGAGGAATACATGGCCATGCATACCAAAATGCCCCTGACCGACCTGGGGCAGGCTAGGAAACAAGCGGAAGCACTAGTCGGCAAGAACGGTGCGGAAGGTCTGTCACACTGGTCCTTTAAGTCAATCTACTGGTCTTCGGAGGGGAATGCCCTTCTCAAGGCGATCACATCGGACGAAGGTTTCGAACAAACCTTTTTCTTCCGTCTCGTTTTTACCCAGAACAGCTTGCTTGTTAAACTCGAGGATGCTGGTGCTCCCCTTCATACCCCCTCGGTCCGGTTTTCAATGGAAAGCATAGCCGAACATTTCAAAGGGGGACAGGCATGAACGGATTTGGGCTCTATCCCGTTGGTCGAGTGCATTCAGCCTACAGGGAAACGGTTCCTCCCGAAATGCTTCTTTCGTCGTGCAGCACGATAGAGATAGACGAAGAGTGGTCAGATGCAGCGGAAGACATCCGTGTGGGCGACCGGTTGCTGGTCCTTTTCCGGTTTCACCTCTCATCGTCGATACCGCTAAAGGTTCACCCGCGAGGTGACCCGGACAGGCCGCTTACCGGTGTGTTTTCCACCTGTTCGCCTCGTCGGCCCAATTTTATCGGCGTAGGGGATTGCAGGGTCACTTCCAAGGAAGGCTTGCGCATCCAAGTCGCAGGACTGGATGCTCTTGACGGTTCGCCCGTCCTTGATATGAAGCCGTTCAGGATCCGGGAGGATTGCGCTCTCTCATGAACCCTGTGCGTCCGACTTCGAGCAAGCTTATTCAAACATTATTTAATATAATAGGACCCGTAGAGGGCGGGGCCTTCCTGGATTTATTCACCGGAACGGGACGCGTCGGGCTTGAGGCCTACCGTAAGGGATTCGATACTGTCGTAGCGGTTGAAATCGATCGCAGGGCATGCAGGGTCCTGCGGTCAGTTTCAGGCCAAAAGCTTAAAGGTGCCGAGATGGAAATTCTCTGCATGGATGTTCGCCGCGGGATGGTAACCCTTGCGAAAAGAGGGCGAACCTTTGACGTGATCTTCGCCGATCCGCCCTATGAAAACGGGTGGGTTGCGCAAATAACCAGGGGGGATTCCTTCCTGTGGCCGGGATTGCTGAAGGAAGACGGCGTATTTGTGCTTGAACATTCCAGCCGTGAAAAGGTCCCTGAAAAAATCGAAGGACTGATTTCGGAAACACGTCAATATGGGGACAGTTGCCTGTCATTTTTCCGGGTGTCCAGGGAAAGGGGTGAAGCCGTATGATTCGAGCTGTTTATCCAGGTTCCTTCGACCCTATAACGAACGGCCACATCTACATTGCGGAAAGGGCTTCCTCTCTTTTTGACGAGCTTTTTGTAGCGGTTCTCCATAATCCCCAGAAAAGGGCCACCTTCAGCGTGGATGAGCGCCAGGCAATGGCACGAGAAGCAACAAGCCACCTGCCGAACGTGAGGATAAAATCCTTTGAGGGACTACTGGTTGACTTTATGAGAAGGGAACAGAGTCGTATCATCATTCGGGGACTCCGCGCCCTTTCAGATTTCGAGTACGAATTCCAGCTTGCCCTGATGAATCGTCAGCTCGCCCCGGAGATCGAGACATTTTTCATCGTCACGGATGCCCAGTATTCCTACCTTTCGAGCAGGGCTATCAAGGAAGTTTTCGATTTTGGCGGTTCCGTCCAGGGCATGGTTCCGCCCGGGGTATTCAGAAGACTAAGAGAACGTTTTCCTCCGAAAAACCATTTCAGGGAATAAAGACGGGGACTGCGCGTTTTTCTGCATCCGGGCGCGTCGACCGCACGAAGGTTTCCCAGATGTCGGTCGATTTCCTTTCGATCGCCATGAGTGATGCGATCGGACCGTGCATGCTTTCGTCGCACCGTCCGAGCAAAGGGAGCCTGGCTCTTCCGCGCATATCTTTCAGCAGTTTCCGGCCAATCGAGTTGAATCCCAAAACTCGGATACAAGGCGGCCCCATGCGCTGGTAGGAACGGTTCGTCCAATGATCAAGGCCGATCAGGGCATGGACGAGATGCCTGCAGACCCTGCCCCTTGGGTACCTGCGAGTGGTGCACTTTGATATAAAATCCTCGAGGTCCCTGGAATTCCTGGCTGCCGATTTCAGCCTGGATTCGAAACCTTCCCGCATTTCCGCCACCCGTGAGAGTTCATCAAGAGAAGAACGGGCCATCAGGATTCGATAGGCAGCCATGACCCTTTCCTCGTCGATCGCGCATCTGCCGGAACCAATGTCGCGTAGAAGAAGATTGAAGTTTTTCGCGGGCATGGCTTCCCTTGCGATTTCGATGCGACCTTTCCTCACCTGTTGGCGAATCGCCGAAGCACTGGCCAGAATGCCCCCTTCGACTGAATGGAAACCCGCACCGATCCGCTTGACCGGCAACAGTTTCATCGGCATGCCTCTTTTGGCAAGTTCCAGCTGGTAGGCAAGGGCAAGATTGTTGTTGGGTGTGGAAAGGGCCCTCCCTGAACCCGGAACCATTTCCTCAAGCGCCGATGTACGGGCTTCGACAAAGGACATGCCGCTATCGAGCGAGGATTTCAGCTTTTCCTTGAAAGGAAGAGGCTCATGCAATAAAATGTCCAAGATCGTTTCCAGTCTCGGGATTTCCCCTTCCATCCCGAAGGACAGGTGTGTCACGACACCCGTAGAGGCAAGAATCTCCACAGCTCCCCCTGCAAAAACACCGGCGTTGTGGCACGAAAAGGGCACGGGCAGTTCAAGAACCAGGTCGGCTCCCCCGTAAAGGGCGCCTTCGGCACGGGACCACTTGTCCTGGAAGGAAGGTTCTCCCCTCTGGACGAAGTTGGATGAGAGCACGACGACCACAGCCCACGCACCGGAAAGCTCCACCGCTTGCCTGAGTTGATAGGCGTGCCCGTTGTGGAAGGGGTTGTATTCGGCAATGATGCCAACAACATTTTGTTGCGCCACTTTTGATTTCACCTCGAAACAAAGCCTGGTTTCAGGTTAGTCGGGCTCAACCAATCGGTCAAGGGAGGTTTTTTTATGAAGGTGCTCGTGCTTAACTGCGGAAGTTCGTCACTGAAGTACCAGCTTTTTGACATGACAACCGAGGATGTCCTCGCAAAGGGGCTGGTGGAACGAATCGGCATTGAGGGTTCGACCATCAAGCACACGAAAACGGGGCAGGCGGCAGTTTCTTCAACGGTCGAAATTCCCAACCACAAAGTCGCGATCCGCCTTGTCACCGAGCACCTCCTCGACCCAGGCCACGGCGCACTTGCCAGCCTGAACGAACTTTCGGCGGTCGGACATCGCGTCGTTCATGGGGGAGAAAAATTCGCAAAATCGGTCATCATCGACCAGGAAGTCCTGGACGTCATCGAGGACTGCGTCCCCCTGGCCCCTCTCCACAATCCTGCAAACCTCATGGGGATCCGGGCAGTCCTTGAGGTTCTCCCCGATGTTCCCCAGGTCGCCGTTTTCGACACGGCTTTCCATCAGACGATGCCGCCCAAGGCCTTCACGTATGGGCTGCCCTATCATTATTACGAGGAGAGCCGCCTGCGCCGATACGGGTTCCACGGAACGAGCCATTTCTATGTTGCCAATCGGACCGCCGAAATCCTGGGGCGCCCTGTTGGCGAATTGAAGATTGTCACGTGCCACATGGGCAACGGGAGTTCGATTGCGGCCGTTGACGGTGGCAAATCCGTCGACACGAGCCTGGGATTCAGCACGGTGCCGGGCATCCTGATGGGAACGCGGGCAGGCGACCTCGACCCCGTCATGATCCTTCACCTTATGGAGCAGGAAGGGATCTCCCCGAAGGCCATGAGCCATATCCTGCACAAGGAAAGCGGGGTCCTTGGCATTTCAGGAATCAGCAGCGACCTCCGCGACATAGAGGAAGCGGCATCCACCGGAAACGAAAGGGCGACCCTTGCACTGGAGATGCTCTGCTACGGTGTCAGAAAGTACATCGGAGCTTACGCTGCAGCGATGGGTGGTCTCGATGCTGTCGTGTTCACGGCGGGTATCGGCGAAAACAGCGTGCTTGTCCGGCAGATGGTATCCGAGGGGCTTGAATTCCTCGGGGCCAAGATCGACATTGCTAAAAACAACATCCGGGGAAAGGAAGCGATCGTAAGCACCGATGATTCAAGCGTAAAAATCCTCGTCGTTCCCACAAACGAGGAACTCGTCATTGCCCGGGATACCCGGACACTTGTAAACGGCTAGCGAGTGGAGCAGGCAATTGACGAAGGAAAACACCCTCCCACCCGCTTGGGATGTCCGAATTCCGGTCGAATCGGAAGCGACATTGGGGGAACCTGTTCTTTTTTCATGGAACCTCGACTTACCTGAACACCTTTATTATTCAGGATTGGTCTTTGCTTTTACCGGAAATCTCGAAGTTACCGTCGAGCGTTCAACGGAAGGCCGGAGTTTTTGGATCGAAATGAAGGTTTCCTGCAAGGGGTTGGCGCCCTGTTCACGATGCCTGAAGGAAACCCCCCTTGAAATCATCGGCACTTTCCGGTATTTTTATACTCCGTCTGCAGAAAATGACGGGCAAGACGCCGATGACGAGATGACCGTGACCTATCCGCCGGATGCGGCAGAGGTTAATCTTTCCGGGCAAGTCTGGGAAAGCGTGGTCATGTCGCTCCCCGAGAAAGTCCTTTGCAGGGACGAATGCGAGGGATTATGCCCAAAATGCGGGACGGACCTGAACCTTGGACACTGTGGCTGTCCAAAGGAAGTTCCGGATCCGAGGCTGCAGGCATTCAAGGATGTTTTGCCAGGCGTTTCTGAGGATTGACGAAGGGAGAGGATCAGGTTGGCAGTTCCAAAGAGGAGAGTGTCCCATTCAAGGACACATAAGAGGAAAGCCCAGTGGCTGGGGTGCCTTTCCGCGCCCGCGGTCGGGACTTGTCCCCATTGCGGGGAAACACTACAGGCACACCACGCCTGCAAGAGCTGCGGTTATTACCGCGGCAGGAAAGTCGTGGAGGTTGCTTCCGCAGAGGAGAAGTAGCCCTCGGGAACATGGGAGGGGATGCCCCCTGGAGGGGGCGTCCCCTCCCTTTTTGCTTGACCGCTTCCGGAGGGTTAGTTATACTGACAGGGTCTTCTAATGAGTTCTTATGACCAGGTCACATTCCGGAGGCGCACTGCTTTGGATCATGCCAAGAAAAGGACCCGTCAAAGACGCCTGCTGAAACTACTCGAAGCCAACCCCCTCATGAACGATGAGGAACTGGCGGTGTCTCTTGCCGTGAGCGTGAGCACCGTACGTTTGGACAGGGCCCTCCTTAACGTACCGGAGTTGCGGGAAAGAATGCGGGAAATGGCTGAGAAGGCATCGGGCCCCTTGTCCGGTATGCGAAGGGGTTCCATTTTCGGGGAATTGCTTGGTCTTGAGCCTGGCCAGTGGGGATTTTCCCTTTTCAGCCCGGACAGCGAAATGATCGAATCCGAAGAAGGACATATAGGCGGGCATTACCTTTACGCCCAAGCGGCAACACTGGCTCTGGCCTCGGTCCAGGACGGGAGAGCCTCAATCGAATCCGCTCGAGTCCGTTTTGCCAGGCCCGTGCTTCCCCTTGAGAGATGCATAGCCAGATCCAAGGTGGGGATCCACAAGGACGGAAGAACCGTTGTCAGCGTAAGGACACGGATAATGGACGAAGATGTCTTCATTGGCCGATTTATCCTTGTGGCCGTTAGAGATGCCCAGAACTAGAGAGAGCGGGAGGGAAGCGACTTGCTGATAGCCGTTGACGCTATGGGCGGCGACAACGCCCCCCATGAGATTTGCCGGGGTGCGGCGATTGCCTGCAAAAATTTTCCGGACCTGGAAATTGCCCTGGTAGGGAGAGAAGCTTTAATCAAGGAACAGGTCGAGGATGTTGAGCCCGGTATTGCCAAGAGACTCCATGTCGTTCACGCGGAAGATATGATCGGAATGGAGGAATCACCGGTCGTCTCGATCCGGAAGAAAAAAGACTCGAGCCTTCGGGTCGCCATGGAAATGGTCCACTCGAGAGAAGCCCAGGGCTGTGTTTCCTGTGGAAACACTGGAGCCATCGTGGCGGGTGGAGTCCTTGTCATCGGCCGCATTCCCGGTATCGAAAGGCCTGGCCTGGGCATGCCCCTGCCGGCTCTCAACCGGACCAGCATGCTTATCGACGTGGGGGCGACAGTTCGGGCAAAACCTGAAAACCTCTTTCAGTTTGCACTTATGGGCCAAATATACATGCGCCATATCTTCGGCGTGAAGGAACCCGAAGTTGCCCTGCTCTCGAACGGTGAGGAAGAAATCAAGGGAGACGAAGTTGTCATGGCTGCCCGTGAGTTGATTAAAGCGGCAAAGCTGAACTTTACGGGGTATGTAGAAGGCAAGGATATCCCGTTTGGCAGGGCGGACCTGGTTGTCTGCGACGGTTTTACCGGGAATGTCCTCCTCAAGTTCATGGAAGGGTTCGGTGAAGCGGTTTATGCCCTTCTCAAGGAAGAAATGGGAAATCGCCTTCTCCCGAAGATGGGAATGGTTTTCATGCTTCCGATGATCAAGGAGCTCTGGACCCGGTTCGATTACGAACGTTACGGCGGAACGCCCTTGCTGGGCGTCAACGGAGCCGTTATCAAGGCTCACGGAAGATCCAAGTCTACCGCTGTCGCCAATGCCATCCGAGTTGCGCATGATTTTGTCGAGAAAAAGGGAGTCGAGTTGATCCGGGAAGAACTGCTAGAGGGAGGAAAACTTTAATGCCCCTTTTTTCAGGAAGGCCCGTTTATGTTGTTGGAACGGGAATGTATGTTCCCGAAAGAATCCTTACCAACCAGGAACTTGAAGAAATGGTTGAAACGACGAACGAATGGATTATCGAACGCACGGGCATCCATACGCGACACATCGCCGCCCCGGGCGAGCTGACCAGCGATCTCGCCCATACCGCTGGAGTGCGTGCCATGGAAGCTGCGGGGGTCTCGGCCGAGGACCTGGATATGATTCTCGTTGCAACCAATTCGCCTGATACCGTTTTCCCTGGGGTTGCGGCAAAGGTGCAGGGGATGATCGGAGCGACCCGTTCCGGCGCTTCCGACATTCAATCGGGTTGCACCGGGTGTGTCTATGCCTTGGCAATGGCCACCGCAGGTATTGCCTCAGGTCTCTGGGACAACGTTCTTGTCGTTGGTGCCGAAGTGCTTTCCAGCCTGATTGACTGGCAGGATCGCAATACGTGCGTCCTTTTTGGCGACGGAGCGGGAGCAGCCGTCCTTTCCTCGAACAGGGAAAGCGCTTTCGGCCGGGTCCTGTCTTCAGACCTCAGGTCCGATGGCACCAAGCACGACTTGATTTGCTTTCCGGGCGGGCTTGTCCAAAACCCGGCTTCGGAAAAAACCCTGGAAGAAAACCTTCACAAGGTCCAGATGAAGGGGAACGAAGTATTCAAGTTCGTCAATCAGGCCCTGCCGGGCTTCCTGCACGAGAGCTGCGATAAGGCCGGACTCAAGGTGAGCGATATCGACTGGTGGATTTTCCACCAGGCCAATTTGCGAATTATCGATTCCGTTCTCCGACGGCTCGGAGTCGAAACGACCAAGGCTATCGTCAACCTTGAGCGTTATGGAAACACATCGGCAGCATCGATCTTCCTGGCATTACACGAGGCACTCGCCGACGGACGTTTCCGACCCTCGGAAAAAATCCTCATCACCAGCTTCGGAGCAGGGATGACCTATGGGGATATCATTATCGAAATGCAGGGTGAGAGCCATGTTCAAGCATAACCGGGTAACCCGTCTCCTGGGCATCGACTATCCGATCATCCAGGGCGGCATGGCGTGGGTGGCGGATGCCGACCTTGCTGCAGCCGTCAGCAACGGCGGCGGGTTGGGAATCATCGCAGCGGCTAATGTTCCTCCCGATTTGCTGGAACAGCAGATTCTCCGTGCACGATCGCTTACGACCCGGCCTTTTGGCCTGAACATCATGTTGCTTTCTCCAACCGCGGATGATGCCATAGAGCTTGCCGCCCTCCACCGGGTTCCAGTCGTGACGACCGGGGCGGGAGCCCCGGGAAAGGTTATCGACCGTTTGAAACCGCTAGGTACGATCGTTGTACCGGTTATCGCTTCCGTAGCTCATGCCAGGCGCGTTGAAAAACAGGGAGCTGATGCCGTGGTCGCGGAAGGGACGGAATCAGGGGGACATATCGGTGAATCGACGACCATGACGCTTGTACCCCAGGTGGCCGACGCAATATCTTTGCCGGTTATCGCCGCAGGCGGTATCGCAGACGGCAGGGGCATCATGGCGGCTTTTGCCCTGGGGGCTGAAGGTGTGCAGGTGGGGACAAGGTTTGTCTGCTGCACGGAATGCAATGCTCACCAAAGATACAAGGAAGAGATCATCGCCGCAGGCGATAGGTCGACAGTCACGACAGGCAAGAGAACCGGTCACCCGGTGCGCTGTTTGAAGAACAAGCTGACGCATGAATTCGACAAGCTCGAAGAGAGACTCGCCGAGATCAACGAATTCGAGGAACTCGGGGCGGGACGACTCCGGAAGGCTGTCGTCGAGGGCGATGTTGAATGGGGCTCGGTTATGGCCGGGCAAATTGCCGGCCTGGTCCACGATGTAAAGCCGGCCGCGGAAATAATAGCGGGAATGTTTGCCGAAGCCGAAGAAATTCTTGGCAGGCTTGCCTCGAAACGAGACTCCGGGAGGTGAACCCATGAGCTACGCGCTCGTCTTTCCAGGGCAGGGAGCACAGGAAGTTGGCATGGGACGGGTTCTTTTCGATCGCTATCCCGAGGCTCGTGAGGTTTTCGAAAAAGCCGACGAAGCGCTTCATTATTCTTTGAGCCGGATCATTTTCGAGGGCCCTGAAGAAGAATTGACACGGACCGAAAACGCGCAGCCCGCTATCCTTGCGGTATCGATTGCAACTAAAGCTGTCATCGAGAAAGAAATGGGGAAGGCACTCAAACCTTGTGTCGTAGCGGGGCATAGCCTCGGTGAATACACAGCCCTTGTTGCTGCCGGTACATTGACCCTTGAAGACGGAGTCAGGCTGGTTCACCTCCGTGGGAAATGGATGCAGGAGGCTGTTCCGGTCGGCCAGGGCTCAATGGCCGCGATTTTGGGGCTTGCGCCGGACCTTGTGGAAAAAGCCTGTGAGGAAGCAGCAATGGGCCAGGTCTGCAGCCCCGCCAATTTCAACGCTCCCGGTCAAGTTGTTATTTCGGGGCATACCGAGGCGGTCTCGAGAGCCGTTGAGGCCGCCCGCGGGATGGGAGCAAAAAAGGCGATTCCACTGAAGGTCAGCGCACCGTTTCACTGCGCATTGATGGAACCCGTAGCCGATCGTCTCTATGAGGCCTTCTCGGAATGTGCCTGGCTGCCGCCGGCCTATCCTCTTGTCAATAACGTTTTTGCGACAGTCATCACTTCTACCGAGGAAATCCGTCAAGCCCTGAGGAAACAGACCTACAGTCCGGTACGCTGGCTCGAGTCCGTCCAGGAGATGGAAAAAACGGGAATTAAAAACTTTATGGAAATCGGCCCGGGGAACATTCTCTCCGGTCTCGTCCGAAAGGGTTGCAAAGACGCAGTAACTTATGACACTTCCACTCTGGATAACCTTTTAAAACTCGCCGCTGCAATATTGGGCAAGGAGGATGAGGTCATTGGGTGAAACCCGTCAAAATGCCCTTGTAACGGGATCCGGCAAGGGAATAGGGCGTGCGGTGGCCATCGCCCTGGCGAAAAACGGCGTTGCCGTCGCCATCAATTACAGCCGCTCAGAACAGGCAGCGAAAGAAACCGCCGAACAAATCGTTGCCGCAGGAGGGGTATGCAGCCTCTACCGCGCAGACGTCTCGAAAAGTGATGAAGTGCACAGCCTCTTTGAAAAGATCAAGTCGGATTTGGGACCGGTTTCAATCCTGGTCAACAACGCGGGCATCACCAGGGATGCGCTCCTCGTCAGGATGAAGGACGAGGATTGGAGAGACGTTCTGGGGCTTAACCTCGAAGCGGCTTTCCTTTGCACGCGGGAAGCCGTGCGTGACATGGCCCGGGCCCGCTGGGGAAGGATAATCAATATCAGTTCGGTTGTCGGCCTTATCGGAAACCCCGGCCAGGCAAACTATTGTGCTTCAAAAGCCGGGTTGCTGGGCCTCACGAAATCCGTGGCAAGAGAATACGGAATGCGCGGGATAACGGTGAATGCAGTTGCCCCGGGCTGGATAGAGACCGATATGACCGTTTCCCTCAAGCCTGAAATCCGTGAAGCGATGTTGAAGTCTGTTCCGGCCGGCAGGCCGGGACTTCCCGAAGATGTTGCATCCGTCGTCGCGTTCCTTGCCTCTGAAGAGGCCTCCTACGTCAACGGCCAGACAATTGCCGTGGACGGCGGGATGACGATGGTTTAAAGTCATTTGGAAGGAGGTGAAGGACAATGAAAAAGGAAGAGATTCTCTCCAGGCTTAAAGAAATCGTGATCGATCGGCTGGACGTCGAGGAGGGCCAGATCAAGAACGAGGCCTCCTTCATTGAAGACCTCGGTGCCGATTCGCTCGACATCGTGGAGTTGATCATGGGTATTGAAGAGGAGTTCGACATCGAGATCCCGGACGAGGATGCAGAAAAACTAACGACGGTTGGAGAAGCCCTGAATTACGTCATCGGCAAGCTCGGCGTCGAGGAGTAAAAAACGTTTGCCAAGGGCCGGGGAACCCTTTTCCCGGCCCTTGGCGGGCCGTCCATATTTTCACACACAGGAGAAGGAGTGACCCGGCTTGAGAAGAGTGGTCATTACCGGGCTAGGAGTCGTGAGCCCTATCGGGATAGGAAAAGACGAATATTGGAAGGCGCTTCGCTCCGGCAAGAACGGCGTTGACCGGATTACGCACTTTGACGCGGACATTTACCCCGTGAAAATCGCAGCCGAGGTCAAGGGTTTCAAAGCGGACGACTGGATGGATCACAAGGAAGCCAGGAGAACGGACCGTGTCATCCATTTCACGATGGCTGCAGGAGAACTGGCTGTCAGGGATGGCTCGCTCGACGTATCCTCACTTGACAAGGAGCGTTTCGGAGTTTTCCTGGGGAGCGCCGAAGGCGGCATTTTCACGAGTTACGAGAATATCAGGACTCTCATCGAAAAGGGCCCAAACCGGGTTAGCCCGTTTTTCATCCCGATGATGATCAGCAACATGCCGGCTGCCTACCTCGCCATTCGTTACGGTGCAAAAGGACCGAACATTTGCGTTGTAACCGCTTGTGCGACGGCCACCCACACGATGATCGAGGCTTTCAACACCATAAAAAGAGACGAAGCCGACATTATCCTGGCTGGGGGGGCAGAGTCCGCAATTTCGCCGTTGGGCGTCGCAGGTTTTGCCGCCATAAAGGCGCTCTCCACCCGAAACGACGAACCTGAAAAGGCATCAAGGCCTTTCGATGCCGACCGGGATGGTTTCATCCTAGGCGAGGGTGCGGGAGTTCTCGTGCTTGAGGAACTCGAACACGCAAAGGCGCGGAATGCGCGTATCTATGCCGAAATCACCGGCTACGGCTCGACCTGTGACGCTTACCACATCACCGCTCCCGACCCCGAAGGAGATGGGGCCGTAAGGGCGATGCGCCAGGCCGTCGAAAGGTCGGGTTGGAAACTTGAAGAGGTCGACCTGATCAACGCCCACGGGACTTCAACACCCCTCAACGACAAGATGGAGTCCAAGGCTATTCGTACCCTGTTCGGCAGTGGCACCGAAAAAGTCCTCGTCAATTCAACGAAATCGATGATCGGACATGGTCTCGGTGCGGCCGGGGCGCTCGAAACAATAGCGGCAATCCAGTCGATCATCGAAGGTTTCGTACATCCTACCCTCAACCTGGACAACCAGGATCCCGACTGCGATATCCATGTCGTGGGCAAGGATGGAATCGAACACGAGGTCAGGCGGGTTCTCATTAATAATTTCGGATTTGGTGGTCATAACGGGGTCCTGGCCATACAATCCTTTTCGGAATGAGGTCCCGTTTCGAACAGGTAAAGAAAAATGAATTCCTTTGGGAGGAAAAGCTTGAGGGCCTCCAGGAGAAAATCGGTTATTTCTTCATAACACCGGACCTTCTCCGGGAGGCGATGACTCATTCTTCCTTCCGTCACGAGAACGGCCTGGATAGTGATAACGAAAGGCTTGAATTCGTCGGTGACGCGGTTCTCCAACTCCTGGTGACTGAAAATCTCGCTGCCACCTATCCGCTTGCTGGCGAGGGTGAACTGACGCGGCGCAGGTCTTTCCTTGTTTGCGAGGAAACCCTTCTGTTATTTGAAAGACATCTTCGCCTTTTCGATTGCCTCCGTATCGGAAAGGGAGTGGAAAAGCAACCTGACAGGGGGACACAATCCATACGGGCAGATGCCGTTGAAGCGCTTCTCGGTGCGATCTACCTGGACGGAGGCTTGCCTGAGGCACGGCTTTTTTTCATTTCCGAGCTGTTGCCTCACGCGGGCCTTTTTTCAACTGAACCTTCAATTAACCCGAAATCCGCACTTCAGGAACAGCTCCAGCGTTCCGATAAATCCGTACCGGAGTACATCCTTCTGGAGAAGACAGGGCAGGAAGACGCCCCAGATTTTGTCGTCGGCATAATGATCCAGGGAAAGATCATCGCAACTGGCACCGGCCACTCGAAAAAGGAAGCCGAGTTTGCCGCTGCGAGAAGCGCCCTGGAGGCCCTACTGTAAATACAACCGGTTGCATATTTTAGTGTCCCCACTTATAATCGATCCGGACCTCGAGGTCCGGCATCCTTTAAACGGGTCCAGCGAGGCCCAGAAGGAGGAAAATCGTGAAGAGATGCGGGGAAACTTTCAAGTTACCGAGAATGGGGACCTGGCGCCTGACGGACGCCGAGTCCCTTTTTGTTTCGAGGGAGGGGAAAAGCCGATGACACTGAGGGAAAAAGCGAAACTCATGAGTGAAACGGACATGGAGCGGGCAATCCGGCGTATGGCGCACGAGATCATCGAGACAAACAAGGGGTTGGACAATGTCGTGCTTGTCGGTATCCAGCGCAGGGGAGTCTTCCTGGCTCAAATGATCCGGGAAGTCCTCCGACAGTTCGAGCAGACAAAGGTCCCGACCGGTGAACTCGACATCACCCTTTACAGGGACGACCTGACCCTTCTTCATGATCACCCCGTGGTTCACAGCACTTCCATGCCGCTTGACATCACCGGAAAGAGAATCGTCCTTATCGACGATGTCATCTACACCGGCAGAACCATCAGGGCTGCCCTTGACGCCCTAATGGATCTTGGAAGACCGAACATCGTACAGCTCGCGGTCCTTGTTGACCGCGGCCACAGGGAACTCCCCATCGCACCCAACTACGTCGGCAAGAACGTCCCCACGTCCCGCGAAGAAGTCGTTGAAGTCAGGGTCAAGGAAATTGATGGGGTCAACGAAGTCGTCATCTGCGAAAGAGAGGAGGCCTGATCCGCAATGGACTGGAAACACCGACACGTCCTTGATCTCAAAGACTGGACCAGGGATGAGATCCTTTTGCTCCTGAACCAGGCGAAGAATATGGACGACCTTATGGACAGGCCCATAAGAAAAGTTCCGGCCCTCAGGGGGAAGCTTGTGGTCAACCTCTTTTTCGAAGCCTCGACGAGGACCCGTGTGTCTTTTGAACTTGCCGAGAAGATGCTGAGTGCGGATGTCGTCAACTGGTCCGCCGGGGGGTCCAGCGTCGGCAAAGGAGAAACACTCAGGGACACCGCGTGGACCCTTGAGGCTATGGGGGCTGACGCAGTCGTCATAAGGCATGGTTCAGTCGGGTCGGCCCATTACCTCTCCAAGAAACTGCATCGCGCATCGGTTTTCAACGGAGGAGACGGTGCCTATTCCCATCCGACTCAGGCTCTTCTCGACGCCTACACGGCCTTGAAACATTTTCCTTCAGTCGAAGGGAGAAAGCTTGCGATCATTGGAGACGTCCTGCATAGTCGAGTCGCCCGGAGTGATGTCCAGGTCTTCAAGACTCTGGGGTGCGAGGTTGTCCTCTCCGGTCCAGAAACCCTGATGCCCCTGGATATCGCCGCCTTGGGCGTCGCCTATGAACCCGATCCCCGAAAAGCCGTAAAGGGCGCGGACATGGTCTACCTCCTAAGGATCCAGAGAGAAAGGCAGGAGGAAGGCCTGTTCCCTTCCCTGGATGAATACCACCTTCGCTTCGGTGCCGACGACGACCTTGTGGCACAGGCCGAAAAGGGCGCCCTTGTGATGCATCCCGGCCCGATAAACCGCCGGGTTGAAATCGATTCTTCAGTGGCAGACGGACCCCAAAGCCGGATACTCCAACAGGTTCGCAGCGGGGTGGCGGTCAGGATGGCTTTGCTTTACCTGTGCCTGGGAGGTGTGATGGCATGATCCTCTTCAAAAATGCGAAAATTTTCGACGGGCATTCCTTCATCGAAGGACAGGACGAAGTCCTCGTATCGGGCAGCCGAATAGAAGCTCTGGGAAAGGACCTCACCTCTCATGGTGCGGAAGTGATTGACCTCGGCGGCAAGATCCTATCGCCGGGTTTTGTCGACATCCATTGCCACATGCGTGACCCCGGTTTCGAGTGGCGCGAAGATATCCATAGCGCCTCCCAGGCTGCTGCAAGAGGCGGCTTTACTACGGCCGTGGCCATGCCCAATACTGATCCTGCGATCGATAATGACGCAATGGTCCGTTATGTTATCGAAAAAGGGAACAAAGCGGGATATGCAAGAATTCTTCCTGCCGGCACCGTCACCAAGAAACGAGAGGGTAAGGAACTTGCGGAAATGGGAAAGATGGCCGCCGCGGGCTGCGTCCTTTTCACCGATGACGGATCGCCCGTCGCATCTTCACGGCTTTTCCGGACAGCCCTTCAGTATAGCCGGGACCTGGGTGTGCGAATCATGGAACATCCCGAGGAAACCGCCCTTTCAAAGGGCGGCCATGTCAATGAAGGTCGATGCTCCTCTTTGTCGGGACTCAAGGGAATCCCCGTTTCCTCCGAGGAAATCGGGGTGTTTCGGGCCATATCCCTTTGCCGGGAAACCGGCGTGCCGGTTCATGTCACGCACCTCAGCACCCGAAAAGCGCTGGAGCTTGTCCGCGAGGCGAAAAAAGACAACCTTGCGGTAACCTGCGACGTGACGCCTCACCACCTGTGCCTTTCCGAAGATTTCGTACTTGAGTCCGGATTTGATTCACGCTTCAAGGTGAATCCCCCACTCAGGTCGTCGGATGATGTTGAAAGCCTGTGGGAGGCCCTTTCAGACGGAACTGTGGACGCCATTGCAACGGATCATGCGCCCTGGCACATGGACGAAAAGGATCTGCCCTTCCCTGAAACCCCATTCGGGATCGCTTCTCTCGAATGCGCTTTCGCCGCTGTTTTCGACAAGTGGCAAAAAAGAGGCAAACCGTTGCCCCTTGCCCGCCTCCTTTTTCTCTTTACACGCGGACCCGCATCCATCCTTCCCCTGAGCTGGGCCTCACTGGGCATACTCCAGGCAGGTGTACAGGCGGATCTTGTTGTCATCGACACTGATCACGAAGCGAACGTTTCAGTTTCGGAATGGAAGAGCAAAGCGCGATTGACACCCTGGGAAGGATCTACGCTTAAGGGCTGGCCGATCATGACATTCGTCGAAGGGCGAATGGTTTACGACCGTACAAGGGAATAAGTCTCATGTGCCTTCACGGAATTTCTCCCCGAATGCTGGACCATGAGGTTATCCTTTCGGACAGCCTAAAATTGGGGGAAAAGTTCTTCGTTCTTTCCCTTGAAAGCGAAAAACCCTTTCCCAAGGCAACCCCGGGGCAATTCGTTATGCTTAGGGCCAGCCAGGGGCTTGATCCCCTTCTCGGCCGCCCCTTTGCAATCTGCGGCCAGGAAAGGAACCGGATCGAGGTCGTCGCGGCAGTTTCAGGTCGAGGAACCCGCATCATGGCTAGCCTTCCGGCAGGAGTTCGCCTGTCGCTTCGAGGTCCCCTGGGAAACGGGTTCCCGGTTTCCCCAGGCCTCCGCATACAATGTCTAGCCGGGGGAATGGGTATTGCACCGTTCCTCCTTCCCTGTACCGCAAGCAAGGAATTAGAGGTTCATCTCGGGGTTCCAGGCCAGGAATGGAAACCACTTGTCGATTGGGCCAGCAGGAAAATTCCCGGGCTTCATGTTTATTCGGAAGACGGGTATCTGGGCACACGCGGCACACCCCTTCTTAGCCTGGGTAAAATGGATCCCCTTTGTGAGGCCGTATGGGCCTGCGGCCCCACGGGCATGTTGAAAGCCATAAGCGAAGAATGCGGGGAAAGGAATATCCGTTCCTGGGTAAGCCTTGAAACGCGTATGGCCTGCGGTATGGGCGGCTGCCACGGCTGTGTGATCCAGACGCGGAACGGGCCCAGGAAAACATGTAGCGACGGACCTGTCTTTGAAGGAAAAGAGGTCCTCTGGAATGCCTCTTGAAAAAGGTGCCTCCGAAGTTGTCATCGGGAAAGTGCCTCTCCGGACACCCCTCATCGTCGCTTCAGGAACATGGCCCCATGGGCCCGAATACTGGCGCGACCCCGTGACTTTGGGGGTAGGCGCAGCATGCACGAAAGCCTTGACCCTCCATCCAAGGCAGGGAAATCCCGGGACCCGTTTATGGGAAACGCCCTGCGGACTGCTGAACAGCATCGGCCTCCAGAACCAGGGGGTTGAAGCCTTCATTGCGGATGACCTTCCTTTGATAGCCGCAGGGGATATAAAGGTGATTGCGAATGTTGCAATGGAAACGGAACAGGAAACCGCCGAGGTGCTGGCTGCGCTTTCAAAGCATGAGTCAATGCTGGCGGCAGTTGAACTGAACATTTCATGCCCGAACGTTGACGGGGGAGGAATGGCCTGGGGATTCGACGCAAAGCATGCCTCACGGGCAGTACGCCTCTGTCGGGAAAAGTGGAGAGGACCTTTGTGGGTCAAACTTACGCCGCAATGCACCGATATCCGGCAAGTGGCAAAGGCCGCCGAGAACGCTGGGGCGGATGCGCTTGTTGTCGCAAATACGTGGCTCGGCATGGCCATTGACACGAAGTCGGAGAAGCCCGTCTTTGCCCGCGTTGTTGCGGGCTTGTCCGGCCCAGCCGTTTTCCCTCTTTCATTGCGCCTGGTATGGGAAGCGGCTTCCGCGGTCGATATCCCTGTCATCGGCTGCGGCGGTGTTTCCCGCGCAGAAGATGTCATTGCGATGATGCTTGCCGGGGCAACAGCCGCAGAAATCGGTACGATCCATTTCACGGACCTGTCCTGTTTCTCCAGAATTGAGGAAGGATTCCTTGATCACTTGTCCACGAAAGGCTATGCTTCGGCAATGGACCTGGTAGGAAAGGGGAAAAACGAGAGATGACAGAAGCCCGGAATCTTCCGCTCATACTGGCTTTGGACACGCATGACATCCAGGAAGCCCGCGATTTTCTTGCGCCAATGCGCTCAATGCTTAGATATGTAAAAGTTGGGCCGCGCTTATGGACGCTTGGGGGCGCTCCCTTCGTCACGGAATTGAGCGAACAGGGCTTCGATGTTTTTCTTGACCTCAAGCTCCACGACATTCCCAATACCGTGGCCGCTGCAGTGGATGCCATGGCGGACCTCGGTCTCTGGGCTCTGACCCTCCATGCCGGAGGGGGAAAGAGCATGCTTGAGGCGGCGGTATCGGCTCGCGATGACGCCGAATCCGAGATGGTCCTTCTCGGAGTGAGCGTCCTCACGAGTTTCGACCAATCTTCATGGAACAGGGTTTGCCCCGGCTGTTCGCTGAATGAGGCGATAAAAAGCAGAACGGAACTCTGTGCCGAATCCGGCATGGACGGACTGGTTTGCTCACCGCTCGATCTCGGAATGGTCAGGCAGACGGCGGGCGAATCCCTCATCACCGTGGTTCCGGGCATTCGTCCCTGGAAAGTCCAGGACGACCAGAAGCGTTCTGCAACTCCCGCTGAAGCCATTAGGGATGGGGCCGATTTTCTCGTCGTAGGCCGCCCTATCATCCAGTCCGACGATCCGTTGTCTGCCGTTTCGTCAATTTATGAACAGATAGAGGAGGGGTTCCGTTGCAGGAAGAAGTAAGGGTCGCCCAACTTCTTTCCATGATGAAGGAAACGGGTGCTTTGCTGGAGGGGCATTTCAGGCTGACCTCGGGGCTGCATAGCGCTCATTACATGCAGTGCGCCCTCCTGTTGAGCGTCCCGAGGTATGCCGCCTTCGCCGGCCAAATGCTTGCAGAAAGCCTGGCCCCCCTGAAGGCAGACGCGGTTTTTGCTCCCGCCCTTGGGGGATTGATCATAGGACACGAAGTGGCGCGTCATCTTGACCTGCCCTTTTTTTTCGCCGAAAGGGAAAACGGTGCCATGAGGCTTAGGCGCTTTCCTAAACCCCAAAAAATCCGTTTTCTTGTCATCGAGGATGTCATCACGACGGGAGGCTCGGCCCTCGAAGTGGGAACCCTAATCAGTGATATGGGGGCAACCTGGGCTGGTACGGGGTGCATCGTAGACAGGAGTTCAGGGAGGGCATCGTTCCCTCATCCTCTCCACTCTCTCTGGCAGGCGTCATTCCCCACCTTCACAGAGGAGGAGTGCCCCCTGTGCAGGGAAGGAAAACCGATTGAAAAGCCGGGGAGTCGCTAGGTCCCTTTTTTGCATGGTGCTCCTCCTGCTTTTTTGCGGGAGGGCCTGGGCTGTCATCGATGTCACGGTCACCTCTCCGTGGCTCACGCTGATGACCCGGTTTATCGGCGGCATACAGGTCCGCGTCCACCCCCTAAGCGGGTGGGATGCCGGCGGGGGGGTCATCCGCTACGGAAAAGCCTCTCGCAGGTACCCGGCAATCGCACTAGACGAGACGGAAGCCCGGGTTTACGGAATCAGCGGCCGCTCCGTAAAAACACTTTTCGAGGCGGTGCCTGGAGGCCTTCCCGTCCAGGCATCTTCCTTTCTTGATCCGTCATCACTTGCCTTCATCGGACAGCGACTTCTCGGAGCACTTTCATCGATCGATCCCGGCAACTATGCGTATTACCAGCGAAGGTTGGCTGAATTCCAGTCCCGAACGGATACGACGGTAAGCGTAGGAAGAAAGTTGCTGGAGGGGCTCGTCCTCCTTGATCTAACGGGAGCTTCAGGGAAATGGGTCCGCGCTGCGACTGAAGCTCCGATACGACCTCCGGATCGGGTGATGGCTCTATGGAAGAACGGAAAATCGCTCGAAACTCTTTCGGTCGCGCTGCAGGACGCCTCGAAGAACGGCTGGGTGGTCGTTGTCGACCCCTGGACCCCGCAAGCGATCAGGGAAAGGACGAGAGGGATACCCCGTGTGGCCTCCATCCCTGCTCCGGTCCTCGAAAAAGAGATGCTGACGATTCTTAATGACCTTTACCTGTCCATCTGGAACGCATCAGGGAAACGAATCACTCCTCCGAAGCCCTGACGTGCAGGACATCGGCAGCGGTATAGACCCGAATTGTCCCCGAAACATTCACTTCCAGCGCCCCATCCGAGGTGATGTTTTCTGCAATGCCGTACTCCGTCCCCGTATCGGTCAGCACCCGGACCTCCTTGCCGAGCGTGCTGCAGCGCTTTCTGTAGAGGGAGACGATGCTTGAAACGCCCTGAGGGTCTTCTTCGAGCATTCTCAGCAGGTCGGAAAACCCTCGCAGGACTTGGCCCAGTATCTCGCCCCGGTCCGAGAGAACACCCCTTATGACCCTGACAGAGGAAGGATTGTCGACACCGGCGCAAACAAGGTCCTCTGCACTCATGTTGACGTTCAGGCCAATTCCTGTGACGGCATAATGGACCCGGTCCGTTTCACTTGCCGTTTCGCTGAGAATTCCACAAAGTTTTTTCCCTTTCCACAGCAGGTCGTTTGGCCACTTCAGGGAACACCTTATTCCGTGAATCCTTTCAAGAGCCATGTGGACAGCGAGTCCCGCGGCAAGGTTGACCAGTTGTATTTTCATGGGCGGGATCTTAGGTCTCAGGAGTATCGATGCGTAAATGTTTCCTCCTGTAGGCGAGAGCCAGCTTCGCCCCATTCGCCCTCTTCCCGTCCGCTGCTCTTCCGCCAGGACGACAAGACCTCCGTCTGCGCCCTGTCTAGCTGCTTCCTTTGCGATTTCCTGTGTGGAACCTACACTATCGAATAGAAGTACGGGGTGTCCGAGCGGACACCCTTCAAGACTGTTTTCCAGCCAGGACGGGCTTAGGTCATAGCTGGGGGGGCTTACAAAGCGGTAACCCCGGTTTGGGACGGATTCGATTCCGATCGTTTCAGCCCTAAGGCTTTCTATCCCCTTCCATATCGCCTGCCTGCTGACTTCCAGGGTTTCGACCAATTCGCCGCTCGAAACCATTTCCGAGGGTGTCCGGAGAAGTCTCCTAAGTATGGCCAGCTTGTTTACGGTCGTCTTGTGCACACGATCACCCCCTCTTCGGTCTGCGGTAACACGATGTTATAATCTTTTTCAATACCGGACAATCACCGGATTTTCAGCATTTTACGGAGGTTATGTCATGGCTCTTTTACCGATTCGCACCGTTATGGAGGAACTGACCTCGCTCGCACGCGAGTTCCAGGACAGCCTTTGACCCCGCGTCCCTCGAAAAGCGCTCTAAAGAGCTTACGGAACTGACCCTGGTCGCGGATTTCTGGTCAAGACCGAATTCGCAGGAGATTCTTCGGGAACTTTCCCAGGCAACTTCAAGGATCGACCTATGGAACAAGATCAATTCAGAAATGAGCGAACTGGAAGCTCTTGTCGAAATTCTCGGGGAGACCGAGGATCCGGAACTCCTATCTGAATTCTACGCCCGTGCCAGCGTATTGAAAAAGTCGATAAAGACCGACCAGATCATTCTCCTGATGGGACAGGAATACGATGACTCCAATGCAATCCTTTCCATCCATCCAGGAGCCGGGGGGCTGGATTCGCAAGACTGGGCGGAGATGATTTTCAGGATTTACCTCCGATGGGCTGAAGCCCATGGGATGGAAACACGCATATTCGACCTGCTCCAGGATGACGAAGCCGGGATCAAGAGCGTGACTTTCATGGTGAAAGGCCCCTATGCTTACGGGTTTCTTTCCGGCGAACAGGGAGTCCACAGGCTTGTCAGGATTTCCCCGTTTGATGCGGCGAAGAGGCGGCATACGAGTTTTGCCTCTATTGAGGTGGCACCGGAACTGCCCGAGAGCGTGGAAATCGAGATCCGACCGGAAGACCTTGAACTCCAGACCTGCCGGGCCAGCGGAGCAGGTGGCCAGTATGTCAACATGACCGATTCCGCGGTACGGATCAAGCACCTGCCGACCGGCATCGTCGTAGGCTGCCAGACAGAGCGTTCACAGCACATGAACAGGCAGGTGGCCATGCAGGTTCTAAGGGCCCGCTTGTTTGAAAGGGTTCTCAAGGAACGCCAGGAGCAGCTGGATGTCCTCAAGGGCGAAAAAAAGGAGATCGGTTGGGGCAGCCAGATTCGTTCCTATGTTCTTCATCCTTACACGCTTGTGAAAGACCATCGCACCGGTTGCGAAACGGGTAATGTCCAGGCCGTGCTTGACGGAGAAATCGACGAATTCCTCATGGCAACCTTGAACTGGAGGAGGGCTGGAAAAACCAGCCATTCCTGAGGGGAAAAGGAGACGATAACGTGAAAACACCGAATTTCCTGATAGCCTTGCTCCTGTCCTTTCTCCTTGCTGCAATCTTTCCCTTTGCAGCAAAGGGCTCCGAATTCATACCCGACGTCCCCTCGATGAAGGTGGGGGAAATTCGTCCGGGAATGCGTGGCGAGGCCTACACGGTTCTGAAGGGACAAGCGGTGCAAAGCTTCCCCGTCACCATCGTCAGCATCGTGCCCAGGAAAGGTGTCCCAAGACACCTGATCCTCATCCGGGCCGAAGGCCCGCTTATCGAGAAAACGGGCGGTATTGCTGCGGGAATGAGCGGCAGTCCCGTTTTTATCGAAGGAAGGTTGATCGGTGCCATCGGTTACGGCTGGAATTTCAGCGACCACAGGCTCGGCCTTGTCACTCCGCTGGAGGACATGTCCGCAATATTCGACTGGAAGGACATCAAACCCCTGTTTTACAAACCCCCGCTGACCGCGCCAACGAACGTTGTTTCCCCGGACGTCACTTCCACGGACGCTGCTTCCTCGGATCTTGACCCGGGCAATGTGGCATCCGAAGATACCTTGCCCGAGATTGAAAACGAAACTTCGGCGGTAGAACCTTCAGCCAATCGTTCTCCCCTTGTCACTCTCTTTGCGGACGGCATGAGCTCAAGATCCGTTTCGGAACTTTCCGCAGGACTTCAACAGAAAGTGCTTCCCTTAGGCGGGAGTGCAACGGAAGGGCTCCCACCGGTTGAAAAGGTCGGCCGAATGAAACCCGGGGAAGCTGTGGGGGTTCTCCTTGCCTGGGGTGATGTGACCCTCGGGGCGACGGGAACCTTGACAGCCGTGTCCAGGGACGGCCGGTTCATTGCGTTTGCCCACCCTTTCCTTAACAACGGAGCGGTTGCCTACCCGCTGACACGGGCCTGGGTACACGAAGTGATCCCGAGCGTCGAATCTCCATTCAAGCTGGGTACTCCGCTGAGCATCATCGGAACGGTCACCCAGGATCGCCCTCAGGCGATCGGCGGCACGCTGAATGTCTATCCGCCCTCCTTCGACTTCACGGTCAATTTTGATGATGTCGACAACAAGAAGAAAACAACGAAACGTTTTCACGTCGCTTTGGCTCCTTTTCTTCTTTCCAAGTTGGCCCCGGATGCCCTCACCGGCCTCCTGGACGACCTGTGGGGACAGGTCGGCCCCGGTACGGCCAAACTGAACCTGACGGTAACCGGCCCTAACCTTTCGGGAGGCTGGAGCCGCAACAACCTTTTCTTCTCGGACAAGGACCTGACCAGAGACACGATTAAGGAATTTAAGGATATTGTCGAGATCGTCGCGCTCAATCCCTTTACCGATATCGCCCCGCTAGGGTTTCGGCTGGACGTTGAAATGACATCCAAGCCGCGCATCCTTCTAATCGAGGATATCAAGCTTGAAAAGCGGAAGTTCCGTCCGGGAGAAAAGGTGAAAGTGGAGGTCGCGCTTCGCCCTTACAGGAAAGAACCCTTTTCACGTACTTTTGAACTCGTCGTTCCAAAGGGCGCGAGCGGCAGAAGCACGGTCATCGTCAGGGGCGGCGGTATCAATGAACCCGAGCAGAACTCTATCCTTGAAGGTAAAACCACCATACGGGACCTTCCTACGCTTTTGAAGGAACTCTCGGTGAAGGAAACGAACAACCAGGTCGTTGTCGAAATTCTTGCCCCGGCAGGCCCGAAAATCCCCTCTGGCAAGACGGGAGACCTGAAGGAAGACGACGAAGAAAACCCTGATGAAGAAAACGAACTTTTGAGCGCGATAACGGAAAAGAAGCTGAAAGACGGGTCCATGAAGTTATTCGACTCGAATTATTACGTTGACGGCTTGCAGCGTCGTGAGATAACGATCGAAGGAACCAGGGAGGAGGAATAATTCCTTCATGGAAGCAATACGCTGGATAGGGAGGATTTCGATCCTTTTCCTGGAGTCACTCGGTTTTTTTGCGATCTTCCTGTTGAGATCCACGCGTGGGTTATTTAGAGGAACCTGGAGCCGGGCCGATTTGTCGAAGCAACTGGAACGAGTCGGGGTCAGTTCGATCCTCGTTGTGTCGATCACAAGCGCCTTCACGGGAATGGTCATGGCAGTACAGACCCTGGACCAGTTCGTTAGGTTCGGTGCGACAAATTACATAGGTGGGGTTATCGGCCTTAGCATGGTAAGGGAAATGTCACCAGTGCTGACGGCACTTGTCGTAACGGGTCGAGTCGGAGCGGCGATGGCCGCCGAGATCAGTTCCATGCGCATCACAGAGCAGCTCGATGCCCTGCGGTCGTTCGGGCTCGATGATGTGGCGTTTGTCGGGTCTCCGCGGCTTTTTGCAAGCCTGGTCATGCTTCCGATCCTGACGATTTACTCTTTCGTGATAGGCATCGGAGGAGGGTACCTCTTTGTCGTTACACGCGGCATCCAGGGCCCGGTATTCCTGAAATCCCTGCAAGCCCTTCTCGAGCCATCGGATGTTTTCGGTGGGATTCTTAAGGCTGCCGTTTTTGGGATCATCATTTCAACCACCGCCTGCTCAGAGGGTTTCAGGGCCCAAAACGGGGCAATAGGAGTGGGAGAGGCAACAACGCGGGCTGTCGTCTGGAGCAACATGCTGATATTGACCTTTAATTACATCCTTTCGACGCTTCTTTTCGGAGGAGTCCAGTGAACCGCCAGGTCCTGAACCTTGAAGCGCTAGAGAAGGCATTTGGGAGTAATGTCGTCCTGCGGGGGATCGACCTAACGCTTGCCACAGGCGAGATACTTTCCCTTATGGGCCCTTCGGGTTGCGGAAAAACGACGGTTCTCCGCATGGTCGTCGGCCTCATCAGCCCGGACCAGGGTAAAATTACGCTTTTTGACAGGGATATTGCCGTGGCGGAAGAAGACGACTCGATCATCGACCTGCGAAAACGAATCGGGATCGTCTTCCAGGGAGGCGCCCTCTTCGACTCGCTTAACGTAGGGGAAAACGTGGCTTTTCCGCTACGCTACTGCCTGGATCTCGAGGACGAGGAACAGATACGGCACCGGGTGGCATCAGTCCTGGAGCAAGTTGAGCTTCCGGGAACGGAACCCCTTATGCCGGCAGAACTTTCCGGGGGGATGAGGAAACGGATCGCCATCGCGAGGGCCCTTGTCCATGAACCGCAAATCCTCCTGCTTGACGAGCCCACGACTGGCCTTGACCCCCAAACAGCAAGGCACATCGACCGACTGGTCTACGAAATCGGGAACCGGCAGGATATAGCGATCCTTGCAGTGACTCACGACCTGGTTACGGCAGTCGGCATTTCCGATACCATCCTTCTTATGGACCAGGGGCAGATAACCTGGAGAGGCACACCCCAGGAATGGACAAACTCTGCCGACGGGAATGTCAAACGTTTTGCTGACGGGCTAAGGCCCGTGCGAAAAGGAAGGACGGTGTGTCCATGAACCGGGAATTCAAAGTCGGCCTAGCCGTCTTCATTGCCCTTGTCGCCCTGGGAGGCATCGTCTTCATTACCGGAGGAGCCCTGCTCAGGCATGGAGGAAACACTTACGAGATTCTTTTCCCGGACGCCATGGGCATCGAGGAAGGCGCCCCCGCTTACGTTTCGGGGATCGAATCGGGTGCCGTTCGAAATCTTAGGCTCGAACCTGATGGCGTGATCGTCACCGTAATCCTTGACCCCTCTGTGCGCATCCCCATTGACAGTCGCGTGCTGATTGGCACCGGCGGGCTTCTGGGCAAGCCGGTCTTGCGGATTGAACGGGGGTCCAGCAAGGATTTCTTCTCAACCGGAGAGAGGTTAAGGGGCGAAATCCCCCCCGATTTTGACGCTATCCTGGAAGAACTTCGGGACAATCTCACCGCATTGAAGGCCACCTTTGCCCATTTCAACGATCTTTTCGGTGACCCCGAGCGAAAGGCAAAACTCTCCAAAGCCCTTGATGACTTGCCCGGCTTCATCGACGACGGGCGCTCCGCAATGCGCAAAATAGGAGCCGCCGGACAAGGAGTCAAAGAACTCACGAGCCAGGCCCGGATAGTGGTCCAAAAACTTTCCGAAAGCCTGACAGGTTTGACCCGAAACATGGATCGGGTTGTCCTCGAGAACGAGAAGGACATCAGGGAGTCCGTCTCTTCACTCCGATCTCTCCTCGCAAGGCTTGATAAGGCCTTTGCACAGTTCGACTCCGATGAAATGTCCGGAGCCGAGCTACGGGATGCCGTGACAAGTATCCGAAATGCGGCCAGGGGAGTTGAGGCCCTTTCCAACACCCTTTCCGGAGCATTTGAAGACGGCTCGGAGGATCCTCAAGGACACACGACGGTCAATAAGTTAAAGAAGGCTATAAAAAGCGCGGAAAGGATCGTCACGACAGTGGAGTCCATCAAACCCTCGGGCGAAGTCTCGATCCACAACCGCTTTTCCGCTGGCACAGAGGAAAGCGAATGGTTGATGGATGTTTCCATGCTAGTCGGAATGGAAGGGTCTTCGTGGGGCATCCTGCTTGGAGCCAACGACCTCGGAAACGGCGGAGGGGGAACGGCGTCCCTTGCCTACCGGACTGCCTGGGGGCGGGTCTGGGGAGGGCTGGTCAGGGGTGATGTGGGAGCCGGTGCCTTGCTGGACCTTCGTTCTTCCAATCTTCCGCTAACCTTTTCCGCTGAGTGGTGGGATGACCAGGGCGGCAGCTGGGCTGCACGGGGCAAGTGGCATTTCAAACCGCAATGGGGGCTTTTCTATGAGAGGCTGGAACCTGGGAAAGGCTCCCCACGGGATTCAGTCGGCATTTTCTACCAGTTCTGAAGGATCGGCAGGCGAATCGCTTTGTTTATCACTTTTGAAGGAATCGACGGTTGCGGCAAATCGACACAGGCTCGCTTATTGAGCGAATACCTTTCCATCAGGAATGGAAAGGAAAATGTTTTATGGACGCGTGAACCCGGTGGTTGGCCCGGGTCTGAATGTTTGCGCGAAATGCTCCTTTCAAGGGAACTCGACCACCCATGGACCGAGGTGTTCCTTTTTCTTGCAGACCGGTGCGAGCACGTGAAAAAGACAATAGAACCAGCCGTCCTTTCGGGTTCATATGTTCTCTGCGAACGCTTCGACGACTCCACCCTTGCGTACCAGGTCTGGGGAAGAGGGTTGCCGCTAGAGAAGATTCAAAAGGCGATCGCCCTGGGAGAACATCTCTCACCGGAAAAAACCATCCTGCTAGAGGTCACGGTTGAAACCGCATTGAATCGACTCTCAAAGAGGCCTGGACTCGACCGCTACGAAAAAGAGGGGACCCTCTTCCTGGAGCGAGTGCGGGAAGGGTACCGTTTCCTGCAATCGAGGGAACCGGACCGGTTTATCGTTATCGATGGGGAAGCCGAACCTGAACGGGTATTCCAGGATATCCTTGACTCCCTGGAGAAATTCCTTTGAAGCCCGCCAAGAACCAATCCAACCTGCTCTCCATCGATACCGGGGACACCCGGCCGTCCGAGGATGACGCGAATATTAGAGAGATCCTCGTCTCAAGCCAGGTTTGGAAAGAGCTTTCTGCTGCGCTTAAACAGGGAATCGTTCCGCAGTCGGTCGTTTTTTTTGCGCCGCCATTTTTTCATGGCCTTTTCGTTCGAACTTATGCCCGGTCTCTCTTTTCCAGTAACGCCTTACCTGGGCATAACCCGGAAGAAGGCTGGGCTGGAGAAAATCATCCGGACCTGCTCTTTCTCGGAGCTCCTGGGACTGCCCCCGGTATCGAAGAATGCCGGGGTTTGTTGGCGGAGCTTTCTTCAAGGCCCGTCTGCGCAACCTGCAGACTGGCCGTAATTCATTCTGCCCACCGTCTCAGCCCCCCGGCAGCAAACAGCCTCCTGAAGATTGCGGAAGAACCCCCCCCAAGAGGGCATCTTCTCTTTCTCCTGGAAGAAGATGTCCTGCTTCCGACTCTCCGCAGCAGAAGCTGGTGTCTTCGTCTTCCTCTCGAAGAACTGCTGGAGCCGACTCCGCCCCCCGCAAGCGACGAAGATTGGATCGGCTGGCTTTCCAGCATCGGTTCTGGCAAGAGTGAGGGAATGCTTTTAAATGCGGGGCGTTGGGCAAGGTGGTATGCTCTTCACGGCGAATTTCGAAAAGCGGCTGACTTGGACTCCTTCGTGACCCTTGCCCAGAAAATGAGGCTTTCGGGATCCATGGTGGCCGACTTGATATTTCTGATGATGAGAGAGGACGTCTCCCTTGAAAACTTTTTTGATCCTTTACGGTAAACCTCGTTATCTTGGTTTTCTGAAAATCGAGGAAGACCTCCCCCTGAAAAAGGGGGATGTTGTTGTTGTTGAAACGGCACGTGGCAGGGAACTTGGTATCGTGGCGGGACCGGTAAGCACTGAACAGGAAGAAAGATACCGCCGCATCCCGTCCGCCGAACAGGGAGAAGGGGGTCAAAAGGCCAACATGCCTACGGAAGAGGTGGGCTTTATAGGATTCCCCCTTCCGGAAGAAAACGACCGAAAAGAGAACCATGCCGAGGAAGAGTCGCAAATCCTCATGAAGGCACGTGAAATGCTGAAGGGACACAACCTGACGATGAAACTCGTGGATGTGGAATACCTTCTTGACCGGTCAAAGCTCTTCTTCTACTTTACAGCCGAGCAGCGCATAGATTTCCGCGGCTTTGTGCGTGACCTTGCCAGGGAATTTAAAACCCGCATAGAACTGCGACAAATAGGCGGACGCGATGAGGCCAAGGTGGCCGCAGGAATTGCCCAATGCGGAATGCCCTGTTGCTGCAGCACGTGGCTCAACCGTTTCGAACCGATTTGCATCAAGATGGTTAAACAACAGAACCTCGCCCTCAACCCGACCAAGATTTCGGGAATATGCGGTCGTCTCATGTGCTGCATGGGTTACGAACACTTGACTTACCAGGAGCTTTGGAAAGGTCTCCCCAATCCTGGGACAAAACTGAAATCACAGTCAGGCGAAACCTATCTTATTTCCGGCGTTGACCTGATGGGGAAGTCACTCCGCGTGTTTTGTCCTGATCGCACCGAACTTCTCGTGCCGGTAACGGAATTTTCAAAGTTCAGGGAAGCCATCCAGAAGGGAGAACCCTGGGAACCCCAGCGCGAGGAGGTTGTTCAACTCCCCTTTGACAAGCTTCTCCAGGAAGCGGTATCGGATTCGGAACCCATCCTGGAGGATGGGACTTGCCCGATTGAAAGGCCCGTTAGGCAGAAGCCGTCTCACGCGCCTGCGAGAGAGCGCATGGCCAGAAGGACAAGCGAAAGGACCTCCAGGGAAGTTGCCGAACCGCAGCGTAGCGGCCAATCAAGGACTGTACCTGACGCTGTCGCCCTGCCCGCAGAGCAGGAAGCGGCAAAGAAAAGGCGTCCTCGCAGGAAAAAGAGGAAAACCCCGGCAGCCCCCGCTGGAACTGAAGCAGCAAAGCCAAGCCAGGAAAACAAGACGCCTGCCCCCGAGCCTGCGTCTCCCGGCCAGGAGAAAACACGCAGAAAAAGAAACAGCCGAAGGAGAAGACCCCGTAAGCCACCCGCGGAGCAATGAGCAAGATGCACTCTGTTTAGCCGGAGGTGAACTTTCCTGGAATTTTTTGATCGTTTCAAGAACGGCCTAAAAGACGTCAGGGCGAAGTGGGGAAACTCGCTTGCGCAAGTATTCGCCGGGCAGGACGAAGATGCGTTTTTTTGGGAAACAATAGAGGAAAGCCTGATTTCCGGTGACGTGGGCCTGGAACTTTCCGAAAAGCTTGTCGCTGATTTTCGGAAATTACGGTCTTTACCCGGATCCAGAAATGTTTCTGCGCTCACCCTTTTTGGTAGGCAACTCGTAGAGCTCTTTAAAAAAGACCCGATGAACGGAAGTCCCCTTCGCCTCGACGGCCACCCTGCGGTCGTTCTTTTGGCCGGGGTAAACGGAAGCGGAAAGACAACGACTGCAGGGAAATTGGCATCACAGTTTTCCAAAGCCGGAAAAAACGTGGTCCTCGCCGCAGCAGACACGTACCGGGCAGCCGCCATAGAGCAGCTGACCGTCTGGAGCGAACGAGCTCATGCCCGTCTCGTGAGCCATGGGCCGGGGAGCGACCCCGCAGCTGTGGTCTTCGATGCCATACGCTCAGCGAAAGCTTCCGGTGCGGACGTCGTCATCGCGGATACGGCAGGACGCCTCCACACGCGGCACAACCTCATGGAAGAATTGCGAAAGGTGGCTCGTGTCGTAGACAGGGAGATTCCCGGTGAACGTTCCGAATTCCTCCTCGTACTGGACGCAGTGACCGGGCAAAACGCCGTACAGCAAGCCAGGGTGTTCGGTGATACCCTTCCCCTGACGGGGCTCGTGCTCACCAAGTACGACAACACTTCCAAGGGGGGCGTTATCCTTTCCGTCGTCCACGAACTCGGTTTACCGGTGCGTTACGTCGGGCTCGGCGAGGGGATTGATGATCTTGCGCTTTTCAGGCCCTCTGATTTTGTGGAAGCCCTTCTTGGATTGAGCGAAGGGGCCTTGTCGAAAGGAGATTTTTCTTCATGATTGAACGCTACGAAACTCCCGAGATGAAGCTCGTCTGGTCCGACCATAACCGCTTCCAGAAATGGCTGGATGTCGAACTTGCGGTTTGCGAAGCCTGGACGGAAGAAGGCCGCATACCCGTGGAAGCGATGGCTGCAATTCGCAGCAAGGCCGGATTTGATGTTGCCCGGATCGCGGAAATCGAGGCGACGACGCACCACGACGTTATCGCCTTTGTCAGTTGCGTGGCAGAGAAAGTCGGGTGCGAGGGCCGTTATATCCATCTAGGGCTGACCAGCAGCGATGTTGTTGACACGGCGGGTTCTCTCTTGATCCTTGAAGCCCTGGACATCCTCCAGGGAGCTCTCGAAAACTTTTCTCGACTGGTTTTTGCAAAAGCAAGAGAATACCGTCATATCCCTTGCGTCGGAAGGACACACGGCATACATGGTGAACCCACAACTTTCGGCCTGAAGGTTTTAAACTGGCATTCCGAACTTTTAAGGGACATGGAAAGGATCTCACTGGCGCGAAAGCACATCTGCGCCGGAAAAATATCCGGCGCGGTAGGTACCTATGCACATTGCCCTCCCCACATTGAAGAGAAAGTCTGTGCCCGACTCGGGCTGAGCAGGGCCGAGGTTTCCAACCAGATCCTGCAGCGCGACCGCCATGCGGAAGTCCTCGCGGCTATAGCCATCCTGGGCTCTTCGCTGGAAAGGATCGCCACTGAAGTACGACACCTTCAAAGAACTGAAGTGCTTGAAGCTTCCGAACCCTTCTCAAAAGGACAGAAAGGCTCTTCTGCCATGCCGCACAAACGGAACCCGATACTTTGCGAAAGGGTCTGCGGCATGGCTCGACTCCTTCGCGGTTACTCCATTGCGGCCATGGAAAACATCCCCCTTTGGCACGAAAGGGACATCAGCCATTCATCAGTCGAACGGATTGCCTGGCCCGACGCTTTTCACCTTGCACACTACTGCCTTTTAACGATGTCCAGGGTCATAGGCAACCTCTCCATTGATTCGGAAAGAATGGCCCGTAACCTTGAAATCACGAATGGACTTCTCTTCAGCCAGAGAGTGCTCCTTTTCCTTATTGACGAATCGGGCATCAGTCGTGAGGAGGCCTATTCCATCGTCCAGGAAAACGCGATGCGCTGCTGGGATGGGGAAGGGCACCTCAAGGACCTTCTCGCTGCCGATTCGAGAGTCAGTTCTGTCATCGATGAAGATTCCCTAGAAAGATTGTTTGACTACCGCTATTACACACGGTACGTGGACGAGATATTTTCCCGCTTTGAAAAGTTCGGAGATAGGGATTACCAAAACGACTGAGGAGGTGTTCCTAATGTCCCTTCCTGAAAGGAACCTCGCGCTGGAACTCGTTCGGGCAACGGAATCGGCGGCTATGGCCGCTGGGCGATGGATGGGCCGCGGAGACAAGAATGGCGCCGATGGGGCCGCAGTCAATGCGATGAGATACATGCTAAACACAATCCGCATGGACGGAACGGTCATTATTGGAGAAGGGGAAAAGGACGAAGCTCCGATGCTCTTCAACGGAGAGCACCTCGGAACGGGAGAGGAGCCCCAAGTCGATATCGCTGTTGACCCTATTGACGGGACACGTCTCCTGTCGCTCGGCCGACAGAACTCAATCAGCGTAGTGGCCCTTGCCGAAAAGGGCAGCATGTATTTCCCCGAGCACATCTTTTACATGAACAAGATTGCGACGGGACCAGAAGCCGCCGACGCCATCGATATCCGCCTTCCGATTGGAGAAAACATCGTAAGGGTTGCGAAGGCGAAGGATAAGGCTGTTGGAGATATAACCGTGATCGTTCTTGACCGCCCCAGGCACGAGGATCTCATTTCAGAAATACGCAAGGCCGGCGCCCGTATCCGCCTTATTTCGGACGGCGATATAGCGGGAGCTCTAATGACCTGCAAGCCCGACGCCGGAATTGACCTCCTGGCCGGAATCGGAGGGTCCCCGGAAGCCGTCATAACGGCTTGTGCCCTTAAGTGCGTGGGGGGCTCGATGTTTTGCACCCTATGGCCGAGAAATGCTGAAGAAGAGCACAAATGCAAAGAACTTGGAATGGACGTCGAAAAGGTTTTCGGAATGGACGACCTCGTCAAAAGCGAGAACGTGTTTTTCGCTGCAACAGGCGTAACAAACGGAGAGTTGCTCCAGGGGGTCCGGTACGAAGGGGACAAGATCCGGACCCAATCGATCGTTATGCGTTCGGCAAGCGGAACAATACGGTACATCGAAGCCATTCATAAGTTGACAAAACTCGAGAAGATCAGCGGTATCGATTACTAAGACCCCTTTTTGGCTAAAGGGAAACCTAATAGATTGACTCGCCATTTTTATGATGCTATATTCGACATGCTGGTTTAACCTGCTTCGAGCGGGTAAATAAAACTGCTGGAGGGAAGCGAGCCGATGAAGGGAACAGTCAAATGGTTCAATGCAACGAAAGGTTATGGGTTCATCACGACGGAAGATGGGAGAGACGTTTTCGCCCACTATAGCGCCATCGAGATGGAAGGATTCAAGACTCTCGATGAGGGACAGGCCGTCGAGTTCGAGGTCGTTGACGGGACAAAGGGCCCTCAGGCGGCCCATATCCGGGCGATCTGACGGCGATCAACGGAGCGAATATGACAAGATGGGCGGCTGGTGCGTTCTCGCTCCAGCCGCCCTTTTTCACCCTTTAGCGACGCCACCTTTCATGTCCCACCAAGGCTTGCCCCACCGAAACACATTCGTCATTGGGAGATAGAAGAGAGTGCAAGACCGGTTCAAGGCCTCTTCGCTTAAGGTGTCCAATCGCGAGCGATAAAAGACGCCTGTTCTGCCAGACTCCTCCCGAGAGTGCGACCCGGCGAGTTCCTTTTTTGTTTGCCGCCGCTTCGGCAGATTCGGCCAATGCCAAAGCAAGTCCTCCATGAAATGCCGCAGAAAGCCGAGCGGAAGATTGCCGGCCGCATCTTTCGAGAATCGACCTTACTGCAGGCCTCCAATCGAGTATGATCCGATTGTCTATTTCCTGAAGTGCGAATGGGAGGGTTTCGGATCCACGCGCTGCTGCTTCAAGGCGCATGGGAGCCTGCCCATCGAAAGATACGGAATCTCCATAACCCAGCAAAGCAGAAATACCATCAAAAAGCCTTCCGCATGAGCTTGTCCTTATGCCGGCTTCAAGCGAGGCCAGCAGGTTTTCCCTTGTCAATCCCTTATCACGTCGGGCCCGGTTCAGGAGCTTCTCCGCTTCTTCCATGCCCGCTGCTTCAAACACGAGCGAAAACGCGCACCTCCAGGGTTCGCGGACCGCCTTTTCCCCTCCCGGAAGCGAGAATTGCAGGAAATTCCCCAGCCTTTCGAACTCGCCGGCATCTCCCCACAAAATTTCTCCACCCCATACCGTCCCATCGGTTCCGTATCCAGTCCCGTCAAGTATCAAGCCAACAGCAGGTTCATGGATCCGGTTCTCAAAAAGACAGGCTGCAAGATGGGCATGATGATGCTGCACCGCCAGGGTGTCCTCCGGATCGGGCAACACTTCCCTGCAGATGCGGGAGGAGAGGTAGAGCGGATGCAAATCGTGGACAAGATACCTGGGATTCATTGCATAAAGAGAAAGAAAATGGGAAAGGGCCTCCCTGTAGTATGTTGCGGCAGGCATTTCCTTCAGGTCTCCAAGATATTGACTCGGGAAGAGGCTCCCTTCATGCGTAACGGAAAAAGTCGACTTCATCTCTGCACCGGACGCGAGAATGGAAGGTCCTTTTTCCGGAAGGAAAAGAGGTTGCGGCACAACCCCCCGAGCTCTCCGTACATAGAAGGAACGTTCCCCTGCAACGGAAACAACGGAATCGTCGACGCGCATGCAGATTTCCCGGTCATGCATGAGGAAACCATCGACGAGGTTACCGAGCTTATCCCGTGCTTCCGAGTTGCCGGCTATGATCGGTTCTTCGCTCTGGTTGGCGCTGGTCATGACCAGCACTTCAAGGTTCTCGAGCAGGAGGTGATGAAGGGGTGTGTAGGGCAACATGACTCCGATCGAATCCATTCCCGGGCTCAGGAGAGAGGAAAGTCCCGATCCAGGCCTTGCCGGGCACAAAACAATCGGGCGACGCGATGAGGACAGCACGTCCCGCCCTTTTCCCGTCAGGAAAACAAGCCTTTCGGCCACACCAAGATCACGGGCCATAACCGCAAAAGGCCTATCGGGCCGTTTCTTCCTTTGTCTCAACGTAGCGATGGGGGCGTCAAGACGCGCATCACAGGCCAGGTGAAAGCCCCCGAGCCCCTTAATCGCGAGAATCTTTCCTGCAGCAAGCCATTCCGTTGAAAGGCGAATCGCGTTCTCCCCTTCCGCCTGGACATTCCCTTCCCGATCGCAGGCCCACAGGAGAGGACCGCAGGCGGGGCAAGCATTGGGTTGGGCGTGGTATCGGCGATCGATGGGATTTCGGTACTCAGCGGCACAGTCATCGCACATCTCAAACTTCGACATGGTCGTTTGCGCCCGATCGTAGGGAAGGTCATGGACAATCGTAAAACGAGGCCCGCAAAGAGTGCAGTTCGTAAACGGGTAACGATACCGGCGGTTTCCGGGGGTCCTCATTTCATCGAGACAAGAGTCGCAGGTTGCAATATCCGGGGGTATAAGGACCCGACGGATAGCCGTTCCCACGCTTTTCAGAATTTCGAAGGACGAAGGGGCTTGTCCAGCGTTCTCGCAACGTTCAACAAGCGTAACGGCATGAACATACGCCGCGGTCGGGCAGTCCCTCTCGAGGCGTCTCAGGAAAACAGCCGTACGGTCAGGTTCACCCCAAAGTTCGATTTCGACCCCCGCGCCTGTATTCTTTACCGAGCCACAAAGGCCTTCCTCGCGAGCAAGGCGGGCGCAAAACGGCCGAAAACCGACTCCCTGGACAACTCCGCTGACCAAATACCGAACTTTATGCATGATTGACAACCCTCCACACTGGGCGCATTTTAAGTCCAGACTCAAGCCGCGGCAACCCGAAACTTAAAATCAAGGAGGAGAACAATGCCTGAGCTGGAACGTCCCTATGCTCTCCCCGTTGACGAAATCATTCGCATCCTTTCGTCGGATTCGGCTAAGGGCCTAAGTTCAGAGGCGGCACGGCAAGCTTTTGAGCAATACGGGCCGAACATGCTGGAGCGCGGCGAAGAGCGCCCATGGTGGTCATTCCTGGTTTCACAGTTCAAGAGCCCCATGGTGGCACTCCTCTCACTAGCGGCATTCGTCAGTCTCGTCATGCACGAGTACCTGGATGCTGGTGCAATCCTTGTCGTCATTTTACTTAACGCCCTTATTGGTTTCCTTACCGAGTTTCGAGCCGAAAAAGCGATGGAAGCCCTCCGGTCGATGACCACGCCAAACGCCCGCATCCTAAGGGATGGGAAACCAACGGTCATTCCGGCCGAACGGGTTGTGCCAGGCGACATCCTACTGCTTGAAGCGGGTGATCTTGTCCCGGCGGATTCCCGGGTGCTTGAAGCCAGGAACCTTGCACTCGACGAATCTTCCCTTACCGGAGAGTCGATGCCGGTCGAAAAGAACACCGACCCGCTCTCCGAAGAAACGTTGCTTGCCGACCGCTTGAATTGTGTCTTTTCGGGCACGGCTGTCGTAAGGGGAAACGGAATTGCCCTTGTCTACGCCACCGGGCTGAGATCCGAACTCGGACGAATAAGCTCCCTTCTCGAAAGCGTCCAGAAAAAAACAACCCCGCTTGAGGAAAAACTGGAGAAGTTCAGCCGGTTTCTCATTCTTCTGGTCGGGGGAATTGCGGGTCTTGTTTTTTCGGTAGGTGTCATGCAAGGGCGAGGCATTTTCAAGATGTTTGAAACCGGTATAGCGCTCGCAGTTGCAGCCGTTCCCGAGGGGCTACCCTTTGTCGCGACCATGACCCTTGCGATAGGCGTTCACCGTATGGCCCGCCAGAATGCACTCGTTCGCAACCTGTCCTCCGTAGAGACTCTCGGCTCAACAACAGTCATCTGCACGGACAAGACCGGAACCCTAACCCTCAACGACATGACAGTCCGCCTGGTCCTGCCGGTCCTGCCATCTTTGGAGGGACTTCTTTTGAAAACCGCGGTCCTTTGCAACAACGCCTCTCTTGAAAACTCCGCCCCCGGCGGAGACCCCATGGAAATCGCACTTCTCAGGATCGCACGTGAAAAGGGCGTCGAGCCCGAAGACACTCGCATGAGTTTCCCCCGTACAGCGGAAACTCCCTTCGATTCCCGCACGATGACAATGGAAACGAGGCATGACGCCGCGATCGCCCTTAAAGGGGCTCCCGAACGGGTCCTTTCAAGCATCCAAAGCATCTGGTCGACGAATGGGCCTCGTCCTTTTTCAGCAGGGGAGCGCGATTACTGGATGGACGAGACTGAAAAAATCGCAAAAGAAGGCATGCGGTCACTCGCTTTCGCCTGGGGCGATGAAAATGGGGAACCCGCATTCATCGGACTCATGGGCATTATCGACCCACCGCGGCCTGAGGTTAAAGATGCCGTACAAGCCTGCCACGAGGCAGGAATCCATGTCGTCATGGTTACCGGGGACCATCCCGAAACAGCACGATCGATCGCCAGGGAAGTCGGGATACTCTCCGAACGTTTTCCGGGAAGCCTTGACGGAAAGGCTCTTGAAGCGATGGATGGAAATGCCCTTGCTTGCCGTTCCAGTGGAATCGCCGTTATCGCAAGGGTGGCGCCGGAACATAAGCTAAAACTCGTACAAGCTTTCCAGGCATCTGGAGAAACTGTGGCAATGACCGGTGACGGAGTGAATGACGCGGTTGCCCTCAAACAGGCCGACGTAGGCATTGCCATGGGGATCCAGGGAACCGAAGTCAGCAAGGAATCATCCGACATCATCCTGCAGGACGATCGCTTTTTCACGATTGTTAAAGCGATAAGCGAGGGTCGGAGAATTTTCGGCAACATTCGGAAGTCGATCCTCTTTTTGCTCTGCTGCAACCTCAGCGAGGTTTTTACGGTCCTCTTCGCTCTTCTCTTCAGGTTTCCGGCGATACTTCTTCCGCTCCAGATCCTTTGGATCAATCTCATTACGGACGTGCTCCCAGCTCTATCCCTCGCTCTTGATCCGCCGGAACCAGGATCGATGCGCCGTCCACCCATGCCGCGAAGCGAGGATATTCTTACCGCGCGGCATCACCGGCTCATTTTTTCCTATGGTTCCATCATGACAATCGGCGTTTTTGCAACAACCCTTGCGGCGTTGCACACGCACCCCGGAAACCTTGCCAATGCAACGGCGATGGGTTTCCATGCAATGGTTTTCTCCCAACTTCTATTCGTTTTCAATGTCAGGGACCACAGCCTTTTCCGCAAACCGGCACAATTGGTCGCCAACCCCTGGCTTATTGCCGCCGTTCTCTTTTCGATGGGTATCCAGGTTCTCATCACCACTATCCCCGTTTTCCAGAAAGTTCTTTCGATCGCGCCGCTTTCCCCTTCGGAATGGGGAATCGTCCTGGCGGGGGCGTTGCTGCCAACGGCGGTAGCCCAGGCACACAAGGTTCTCCTTGGTCGCTGACGTTTCCGGGCCGGGGCCATGTGCTAACATAAACGCATCGAAAGCCGAACGACTGGAGGGAAGGGAATGCCCAAGGCAAAACGTTATGAACTGACTCTTTCCAAGTTGAGAAAAAAGACATCCACCACATCCCTGGGTTTTGAAACAACCGCCCAGATCGGCTGCCTGGAGGGTCTTATTGGACAACAAAGAGCGGTAGAGGCCATGGAATTTGGCCTTGATGTCGCAAGCAAAGGTTATAACATCTTCGTTGTTGGTGATCACGGAAGCGGTAGGACGACATACTCGCTGGGTCAGCTCGGTAAGCGCGCAAACGCTTTGCCATGCCCGGATGACTGGCTTTATGTGTATAATTTCGCGAACGCTGGGGAACCCCTTGCCATCAGCCTGCCGCCTGGAATGGGAAAGAAACTCTCCGATAGCCTTTCGGAACTGGTAGACGAACTCAAGACGACACTGAGCAAGGCTTTCGAAAATAACCAGTACGAGGACTCGAAGGCACAGCTCGTCAAAGAGTTCCAGGAACAGGTCAACGGCTTGATGGAATCGATACGCAACTGGGCCCAGGAAAAAGGCTTCTCAATAAAGAGAACTCCACAGGGCTTTGTCAATATCCCGCTATCCCATGTAACGGATGAGGAAGGCAATTCCGTAAGCAAGGAAATGCAGCAGGAAGAGTTTGAGGCCCTCTCTGATACGGAACAGAAGGAACTGCAGGCAAAATCCGAGGAGGTTTCCCAGAAAACGCTGGAGATTCTCCGAAAGATTCGTGATCACGAGAAAGCGCTAAAAGAAAAAATCAAGAATCTTGAAGCCGAAATATGCCGTAATGCCATTCGCCCCTATCTTTCCGACCTGAAAGCGCAATACGGCAAGGGAGACAAGCTGGCCGAGTGGATTGATGCCCTCACGGAGGACATCATCGAGAATTTCAATATTTTTATCGCCGCTGCAAGGGACGAAAACGCTGAAGTCGATTTCAGCCGATACAGCGTCAATGTTTTCGTATCGAACGAACCCGATGCGGGAGCCCCGGTCATTCATGAGACCAACTCGACTTACTACAACCTGGTTGGAAAAGTCGAGTACGAGAGTCGTCAAGGTTACCTTTACACCGATTTCAGAAAGATCGTACCCGGGGCTATTCATCGAGCAAACGGTGGCTTCCTGGTGCTAGACGCCGAAGAGATATTGCGCCAGTTCATGTCCTGGGAAGCCTTGAAGCGTGTCCTTCGCACACAGGAACTTTCCATTGAGAACCTCGGAGAGCAACTCGGCTTCGTTCCCGTTTCCTCTCTAAGGCCACAGGCCATCCCAATCCAGATCAAAGTCGTGATCATTGGGAGTCGGTGGATTTACTATCTTTTGAACCTTTATGACCCGGAATTCCAGAAGCTTTTCAAGATCAAGGCCGATTTTGACGTCGACATGCCGAGGACCAAGGCAACCGAACAGCAACTTGCCTGTTTTGTTGCCAGCTACGTGCAGAAGGAAGGCGCGCTGCACTTTTCCGCCGATGGCGTGGCCGAGGTGATCGAATTTGCATCGCGCGTCGCTGGAAATCAGGGAAGAATGTCAACCCATTTCAACCAGATAGAGGAAATCCTCGTCGAGTCGGTTGCATGGGCCCGAAAGTTGTCAAGGAAATTCGTTACCGCCGATGTCGTGAGAAAGGCATTCAACGCAAAGCGTTTCAGGTCTAACCTCATCGAAGAGCGCATCCAGCGGTCATTCGAAAACGGACAAGTCCGCATCGATACCACGGGAACTGCCGTGGGCCAGCTCAACGGCCTTACCGTGCTCGATTTCAGGGAATACATGTTCGGTCACCCTGTCCGCATAACAGCCAACGCATTTATGGGGCAGGAGGGAATCGTCAACATCGAGCGCGAGGTCAAGATGACCGGCCCGATACACAACAAGGGTTTATTGACCTTAAGCAGTTTTCTCGGACGGAAATTTGCAAGGGAAATGCCGCTTTCCCTTTCAGCGCGTATTGCATTTGAACAGACATACGACGGCATCGAAGGAGACAGCGCGTCTTCAACGGAACTTTACGCCATCCTTTCGGCCATTTCCGGTATCGCCATCAACCAGTCGATTGCTGTCACAGGTTCGGTCGACCAGTTTGGCAACATCCAGCCGATAGGAGGAGCAAACGAAAAAATTGAGGGATTTTTCCGTTACTGCTCCCATCGTGGACTTACCGGGAAACAGGGGGTCCTTCTCCCAAAGCAGAACATCCTGAACCTCATGCTGGATCATGAAGTGCTTGACGCTGTCAGCAAGGGGCTTTTCCACGTTTGGGCTATCGAAACAATCGAACAGGGAATCGAAATTCTGACGGGTATTCCCGCCGGCGATCCCGATGAAAAAGGGGAGTACCCGGTAGGCTCTGTCTATCGAAAAGTCATGGAACAGCTGAAAACCTGGCTTGAAAAAGCGACAAGCCTGAAAAAAGGGAACTCCAACAACACAAAACCCGCGAGCAAGGAAGATGAATCCGACAACAACGATTGAATCACCTCCGCTTATTGTCGTCCTGGATCGCCTTGAAATGGTCTGGGGGATGGAAACCCATCCCCCGGACCGTTCCTTTGGAAGCCCGCTAGACGGACTCATTGCAACGCTTCTTTCCCAAAACACCAATGACCGCAATAGTGAAAGGGCATTTTTTGAGATGAAGCGGCGCTGGCCGCGCTGGGAAAAGGTGGTCGAAGCAGGCGGCGAAGAGCTGGTTGACTCGATCCGGATTGCAGGGCTGGCTCCCACAAAAGCCTCCAGGATCAGGGAAATCCTCTTTAAAATCAAGGAAGATTTCGGTATCTACGGACTCGACGACCTACGGACCTGGGAACCCCGAAAGGCCCGAGCCTACCTTGAAAACCTGCCCGGAATAGGTCCTAAGACTGCCGGATGCGTACTGGCATTTGAACTGCAAATGCCCTCCTTCCCCGTCGATACGCACGTGGCCAGGATAAGCAGGCGTCTGGGGTGGTTCACTTCGAAGCAACCGGCTACCGAAATACAGTCGGAACTGGAGCAAAGCGTACCGCCCGAAAGACAGGCGGGAGGACACTTGAACTTCATCCTTCACGGACGGAATACCTGCCATTCGAGGAAACCCGACTGCGGGGAATGCATCCTTTCCGACATCTGTCCAACGCGGACATTCCGCGACGAGCCGGACCGTTGAAAACACCTTTTCTGGTCGGTGTGTGCAGCTGTCGTTCCTACGAGCCTGATGCCATCCAGGAGGCCGTAAGGATCGCGATGGATCGTTCAGGAGGCGGCCCTGTCCTGCAGGATAACGTCCTTCTCAAGGCGAATCTCCTCGCCCCTGTTCCCCCCGAAAGTTCAGTCACGACTCATCCATCAGTCCTGGCCGGGCTTGCATCCTGGGTCAGGAAAAGCAGGCCTGAAGCCGAAATTACCGTTTCCGATTCGCCGGGGTATATTTTTTCGGGACAATGGCCTTCATTTATCGAAAACTGCGGACTTCGAACCCTGATCCAGGAGAATTCATGCAGAGTTGTTCCGCTCAACGAAGAAGGCTATCGCGATGTTTACCAGCCTAAGTCGTTCGTGCAAGGGAACCTGCGCATTCCGGTAAAGGTTGCGGAGGCCGGAACGCTCATTAACGTTGCCAAATGCAAAACGCATGTCGAAACGGAAATCACGGCTTGCCTGAAAAACACCTTCGGCTATCTCGATACGTCTTCCCGTAAACGCGCGCACAGGAGCGGATCACTAAGAAGCCTTTGCAACGCGGTTCTTGATGCTCACCTATCACGCGTGCCGGACTGGAACCTGCTTGACGCGGTCGTCGGGATGGAAGGAAACGGCCCGTCCCACGGAGAGCCGAAACCCCTCGGCTGGATTGTCGCCTCGCAAAATGCACTCGCGGCAGACGTCATCGCCGCCGTCATGA
>ENA-ORXD01000196-ORXD01000196.1-sediment-metagenome-genome-assembly--contig:-NODE-196-length-94339-cov-4.860283_pt1 | contig 94339 bp, 72 predicted proteins | sample MGYA00237862_ERZ511471 | MGnify/ENA metagenome assembly ERZ511471
CGAAATGCCTTCGCTTACAAAGGTTTGTGTTTGGGTGATACCCTTTCCTGGTGCTGCGTATACTGAAGGAAGTCCGAATTTCTATTTCACAACTGATTGCAGTAAATGAGATGAGGATGGCAGGACTTATAACATATAAAAAAGCATTATTCGGAAAGCCGGTCTTCATGATGTTGTGCATATTCTCATCGAAGAAACCGGTCAGGCCGCTTACGATGAGTTTTCCGCCACGTTCCACGAAGCGTGTCAGTCCATCCCAGTAGCGCGAGGGTAGCGATATTTGATGAGCGAGGATGATCACTTTGCCCGAATAATCGGGTTCGTTCCAGTTGTATTCGCCCATCTCCGAAAAGTCGCAGGTCAGGCCCGATTCGCTCAGCACCTGGTAATAGGCCAGTGCCGATTTCATCACGGCACCGGTTACCCGGCCTTCCACGCCTTCAGTGGGCGCACCCGGCAGCTGACTCTCTTTCTCCATCCAGAGCGATTCGTGGTTATACATCACCGTAATCCCGGAAGGAACCGGACGGGCAGCAGCAAACAGACCGGCATGTTCAGCCACCGTTTTTTGTACGTCTCCGGCGGCGATTAACCGGTCGGTAGGTTGGTTCTGGAAATCAATCATGGCCCATTCTCCAGCCTCTGCACCGGTTGCCCTGGGATTCAGACACCAGAAGATGATGCCCTGCGCACCGCTCCCGATGCTGGTCCACAACCACTGGTCGATTTCTTCGCGGGTAGGACAAAACGGATGAAAACCGCTGTAGGTATTATTACCTCCCTGCAGCTCGGTGACCCAGAAAGGAATGTTTCCGGCACCGGAACGGATGATATCGCAGTTGGCCGACATCGCCAAAGCATATTGCTGGCGGGTAAAGTATCCGAAATGCCAGCTGGGATGTGCCGAAGCGCCCAACGTTGTGAGGAACTTCCGCCAGGCAGGGAAATCATATTCCGCCACATTGACGAATATCTGGTGATTGTTGACGTGCAACGGCCGTTTCGGGTCGATAGACTGAATCTCTTTGGCAATCCAGTCGAGAAACCAGGTGTTATAGTAGAGCAGAAAGCGCTGGTCGTCGAACGTGACGCGCGCATAGCCTTTACTTTTGTATACAGGTTCTTTCTGTTGTGCTTTCCACTCCGCAAACATCTTTCTAGTGAAATCATTGTCGGGAGCTTGTCCGCCCACGCCCGGCTCATTGATAAGTACCCAGCCGTAAAGTGCCGGAAATGACTTGAAATGTGTCACCATTTGCCGGATGTATCCCTGAATCTCCACAAGATGTTCTTCACTTTCCGGAAACTTAACGCCACCCACGGTATTGGTCGCAGGAAAGAGTGTGGCATAAATCTTCACGTGATGTTTTTCGGCGGCCCTGAAGGCTTCGTCGTACAGCGAGAAGTCCCAGGTTCCGTCCGGACGGTGCATGTGCGTCTCAAACATCCGGATGCGGCAGAAATGCATGTCCTGGTCTTCGAGAATGCGGAACCAGGTATCTACTTCTTCAGGGGTTTGTCCCGGTTCGATGATCACCTGTGCCCCGATGGCCGGGAAAACATCGTTGGCAGCTCGTGAATTTCCAGTTATCATAAAGGCCATTATCAGTGTGGGAAATAAAAAACGTTTCATGGTTTAGTGGTGTTTCGTTAGCAGGTGAAAGTTAGGGAAAAATCAGCCGGGAGGGGGTAAGAAGAAATGAAAAATGAAAAGGGAACAATGATAAAGGGATTTTAGGTTTCAGGTCGGGAAGAGGTTTCTGTTGTTTCTTTGGTTTCTATCATTTCTGTTATTTGACAGAGACGGGTTGCAAATTTTAGGTTAACAAATCGCGAGAGCCAGTCAAAGTAGGCCGGGCCGGCGCAAGCGGGAATGGTTTTGTGTGGGGACTCCGGCAAGTGGGTCAGCAAAGGCAAAATCATGACGCGGGTGGAAGGATCACTTTGACTTGATTTTTTCGTCCTTTTGTATCAAGACAAAAGGACAAGAAAAAAAATACTATAATGGATGATAAAATAAAAAAGGGAACCCCTATATAGCCGGATTCCCTTTTAAGTTCAACTCAAAGTTGGTTATTTCTTCTTATGCGTCAGGCTCAATAGTCCCGGCAATACAATTAACAACAGCGGAAGTGCTACCACAAAACCGCCAATCACGGCGATAGCCAACGGCTGGTGCAATTGTGCCCCGGTACCGATGCCCAGTGCCAGCGGCATGAGAGCAGTAATGGCACAAAGGGCTGTCATCAATTTGGGGCGTAACCGCGTACTGATGGAATAAGTGATCGCATCGTGTACATCGCCGTACTCAGTCAGCGCTCGTTTATACTGCAGGTAGGTAAAGATGGCGTTCTCACCAATGATACCCACAATCATGATGAGGCCGGTGTAGCTACCTACGTTTAGTGGTGTGTTTGTCAGGTACAATGCGAGGAAACCGCCGGCAATGCCCAGCACCGAAATGAGAATAATAATGAGCGAAGCCCTGATTTCCCGGAAAAGGAAAAGAATCACGCCAAACACCAGCATGGTGGCGATGATGAGGATGGTAAGCAACTCTTTAAACGACTGCTGTTGCTGCAAATAAGCTCCACCGTACTCGATATGATATCCCTGCGGCAAGGTAATGTTCTCACGAACCGTCTGCTGGATGTCATGCATGACGCTACCCAAATCACGGCCAGCCAAACGGGCCGAAACAGCATACATATTCTGCAGATTCTCGCGTTCAATCTCCGCTTCACCGGTGTTTAGCTTGATGTGTGCCACGCGTTCGAGCGGAATGAGTTGTCCACCCGGCATAAATACCTTGAGATTTCGCAGTCGGTTCAGGTCCACATCGGTGCTGTCGTGGTCAATGATGCGGATGTTCGAGAGATATTCCCCGTTGAAGATTTGTCCGGCCACATCGCCCTCTACAGCTGCCTGCAACTGGTACTGCAATCCTTCGGGTGTAATGCCATAACGCGCCATTGACGCGTAATTGGGCGTTACAGCAATGGATGGTCCGGCAATGACGACGCCATCGAACACATCAGCCGTTCCTTTGACCTGCTCTACCAACGAAGCAATCTTCCGCGAAAGCGCTTGCAGTTTTTGATCGTCGTTCCCGAATATTTTCACTTCAATCGGTTGCGTTGATGTGGTAAGGTCGCCCAGCATGTCGCCAATCACCTGACCGTAATCGGTGGTGAGGGCCGGTACTTTGGCGTCCACCCGTTGCCGGATGTCGTCAATTACTTCTTCGGTAGTGCGTTTGCGTTTTTTCTTCAGCTCGATGAGGTAATCTCCACGGTTGGGCTCTGTAATGAAGAAACCCATTTGTGCCCCGGTACGAACGGAGTATGCTTTTACTTCGGGTGTTGCCAGTATGATCTTATTCACTTCCTGCAACATCTTGTTCGTTGCCTCCATCGAAGCGCCCGGCGGTGAATTGTAGTCGAGTACAATACTGCCCTCGTCCATTTCCGGAAGGAAACCGGTTTCAAGCCTTGGATAAATCCAGGCGATGGCACCGATGAGTAATACAACAATCAATACACTGATGTAAGTGCGGTGTGTGAAGAAGTTGACCCATGTTTGTTGCTTCAGTACATGCGCTACCGGTTTATCTGCTTTCTTTTTTCCCTTGCCGGAAAGCAGCATATACACTACCGGCACGCCCAGCCAGGTCACCAGGAAGGAACAGATGAGCGTAATCATCATGGTGTTGGTCATGATGTGGAAATACGCTCCCGCAATGCCCGACATCAGGCCGAAAGGCAAGAAAATGACAATCGTACTGAGTGACGAGCCCACCATGGCAGGGAAAAGATAACGGATAGCTTTGCCCACCAACTTGCGCGTGCTTTTCTCAGGATGTTCTTCGTGTGTTCGGTGAATCTGTTCCACAATCACCACCGCATCGTCGATGATGAGTCCGATGGCCGCCACCAAAGCACCCAGCGTCATGATATTGAAGGTGTAGCCCAACGCATAAAGCACACTCAATGTCGCGCCCAGCGTTATGGGGATGATGATCAGGATGGTGCTTCCGGCTTTCGCCGAACGAAGGAAAATGAGTGCTACCACAATCGCCAGTGCCAGTCCAATCCAAAGGGCATCCTTCACGCTGCGGATGGAATCGTTGACAAACTCAGCCTGCACGTAATAGGGTTTGATGGTCACATCCTTTGGCAAAACTTTTTTCAGTTGTTCCAGCTTTTGCTGAACTCCGGTGGTGGTGGTAATCAGGTTGGCATTGGGTTGCTTCAGGATATTGACCAGCACGCCTTCTTTCCCGTTGGCGTTGATTTTGACATATTCAGTCGCCTTCTCAATCTTGATCTGCCCCAAATCCTTCAGCAGAATGACGCGGTTGCCATCATTCTTCACTACCAGGTTGTCCAAATCCGACTTGTTGTGCATCGAAGCGTCCGTGATGCTGAGGTAAAGCCTCCGGTAGTCGGTGAGAAAGCCATTGGAGCGAATAAATCCGGTAGCGGCGAACCGGTTCTGCAACGTGGCGAGCGTAATACCGAGGCTGCTCATTTTCTGACGGTCGGGAATGAAGCGGTACTCCTTCTCTTTCCCGCCAAGGATAGCCACCGAGGCCACGCCTTCGACCTGCGAGAGGAACGGTTTGACCTGGTAGGTGGCGATGTATTTCAAATCGATAAGCGAACGCGTTTTGCTTTCCAGCGAATAGCCAATCACCGGCAGGATGGAAGGGCTCATCTTCTCCACACTGATTTGAATATTCGCCGGCAACTGGTCGCGAATCTGATTAATGCGCGATTCAATCTGCAACTGACTGACATTGATGTCGGAACTCCAGCTCATGAAAGCTGAAATCTCGCAACTGCCGCGGCTCGTGGTACTGTGCACCAATTGAAGGCCCGGAACCTGCTTGATAGCGTTCTCCAGCGGTCGGGTAACCGTTACCATCATCTGGTCGGCTGGCTGTAATCCGGCGTCGGCAATCACCTTGACTTTAGGAAAGGTCACCTCGGGAAAGAGCGATGTCTGCAGTTTGGTGTAAAAGTAGCCTCCTGCCAGCAGTAGTACGGCCAGTAAGAAAGTTACCGGTTTTTTAAAGGCGATATAGAAGTCTTTGATGTTCATCGATTGAAAAACGTTTTCGGGATTAGCGGACCACTTTTACTTGCAGTGTGTCAGGGACGCCGTAATTGCCGGTCGTCAGGATTTTATCAGTTGGCTGAAACTTCGGTGCGAGGATTTCTACACTATCAGCCGTTTGAATACCGGTTTTTACGGGAACTTTCATGGCTGTTTCCTTTCCCTCCAGCTTCATGACCCAAAAATTCGTTTCTGTTTCGTTGGCCAGAACTGCGGCCTTCGGAAGTATTTGCGCGTCCGCTTTTTCATGTTGCACCAACGATACTTTAGCGATGAGTCCTTCCGGGATGGCACCGGCATTTTCCACCCGCATAATGACCTGACGGGTTTGTGCTGTTTGGTCAACCGAGGGCAATGTTTCCGTTACCACACCCATAAGTTTTCGTCCGTCAGGTAACCGAACCGGAAGTGCTTCACCGGCGTGAATAATCGACGGCCATTCAACCGGCACATTCAGTAGAAAGGCCATACTGTTCTGATCGTTGAGCGTTGCCAGCGGTTCACCTTCCGGGACAAAGTCTCCGGTTTGGTGACTGATGGCTGCGACGTACCCTGATACGCTGGCGCGGATGGTTATCCTACCAGACAGGCCGAGTTTCCGGTTCAGACTATCGAGGCTGTTGCCCAGCGCCCTTGATTCTTTCGTTTCGATGACGAAAACAGGGTCATCTTTCTGTACCATATGTCCCGGTTCAGCAAATGACTTTACAATGTATCCGGTTACCGGCGATTTCAATACGTGCTGGCGTCGAAAGACGGCCGTTGCATTGAGCTGCACGGTTTGTTGAATGGTTCCGCGCCTGATATGCGTTACCTGAACCTCGGGAAGCGGTGCCGGATCATTGCTGGTTGTTTCCGCTTTCTTTTGTCCGCATCCGCTGAAAGTCGCGGCCAGCAGAAGTAAGGCTCCCGTTAGCAAAAGTTTTGGAGTCATAAATGAATAATCGATGCTGTTTCTTTTCATGAATGGCATACCTGACAAATTCGTTTGTATATCGTTACTCCGGAGCGGTTATTCCGTCCAGTAATTGATTTCGTTGATGATAAGCCATCGTTTCACACGAATGAGGCTCTGTTCGTTCTTCAAATCGATGAAATTCTGAATGACCATGAAATACTGCGGGATGGAAACTGTTCCCTGTGCGACCAAACGGCGGTTGGCGCCAATGAGTTGATTCACCATCTTCAGCTGATCGTCCACTTCTGTTTGCTGACTTTCCATCTGACCGAGCTGCCGGAACAATTCATTGATTTGCTGATCATATTGTTGTTTGAAGTAGCTTCGCTGTGCATCCAAATCTTCCTGTTGCAGCACCAGTTGTTGCTGTTTTAGTTCTTTTTGATGGCCATCATAAATGGGAATGGAAAGACTCAGTCCGGCACCGCCGCCGAAATTTGCTCCGGGCGTTTTTTCGAACGATGACATGTAGCCGGCATCGGCATGCAACTTCAGTTTCGGCTGGTATTGCTGCTTGTTGATTTCTGTTTGATTAACCAACTGCAGACTGTCGATTTGGTATTGTTTCAGAAATGCCGTTGGAGTTGTCGAGTCGGAACCTTCCGGAATCATCTGAGGGGAAGGCACTGCAACCAAACCTGAATCGGTGATGCCACATAAATTCCGCAACTGCGATAAGTCGTTCAGTAACTGGGTTCGTGCCTGTGTCACCAGCAATGCCTGCTTTCGCACGTTGGTGAGGAAGGCAAGGTAATCGGTTTGCTGATACACGTTGGCGCGGGTCAGTTCCAGTAGTACACTCGATTCGTTCTGCAGTGTGTCCAGTACCTCTCGATTATAGCGGTATTGTAATTGATCGCCGTAGGTAACCAGGTACTGCCGGGTGATGCTCCGCTTGATTTCTTTTCGCGTAAGCTGAAGTGAATTAACAGCCTTTTGCCGGTTGAGGGAAGCAGCGTTCAACTGCGGTTTCATCTGGTTCTGAAACGGAATAGCCTGATCGAAATTCACCACCGAGCCGAGCATTCCCTTATTGGAAAGGGCCACATCGTAACCAAACTTTCCGTTGGAGGGATAATAGCTGGCATCGCCCTGAAAACCAATCTGTGGACCGAACTGTGAGCGAACTAAAGCACTATCGATGCTGGCCGATTTCACTGCGTTCTTTCCGCTCTTCAGCAAAGGATTATTCGCGTATGCAAAATTAAGGTAGTCGTCCAGTGAAGGCTGAGCCTGCAGAACTCCGCCTCCGATGAATAGAAGCGTAAATAATAACTTTCTTCCGTTGAGGTATGTCATTGTATGTTCTTTTCCTGGCGAAAAAACGCGCGATTTTGCTTGTAGTAAATAAATTACCGTTTTTCATTGCCGGGATTCAAAGGTTAAAAGTAATTACTCTCAACTGGGTTTACAGAATAGCAGCAATTAAAATTTACTAAAATCTCAAAGCTGATATGATAAATAGCAGTCTGGTATATGAAAAAATTCAGTTATATGGATGTGCTTAGACGTTTAATTTGTTGATATTAATAATTTTATAGTCTCGTATTTTTATTTTTAAGCTAAAATAACTTTACTTAGAATCGTTAAAAATAACTAAATCAGGGTGTAGTGGTTTTCAATTTGTATTAAACTTGCAGCTGAGTTTTTGATTGATACGTGAGGAAGAGAATAGGAAATATAATTGCCATGATATTGCTGTTGTTGCCAATAGCAATAGGATATGCTCATTTCATGAACGAAGTGCATGAGCTTTCAGCCCGAAAGCGCATTGCAGAAGTTCGGAATTCGGAAATGAACAATGGTACCAATGTTCCTCACGGCTTTTTTGCTGATGAGGTAGAGCCTGCTGCCCTCAACTGTATTGATGACAACAAGCAGGAGCTGAAAATACAATTCCTCAAAACTTTTGTGGTGCGGAAACATGATTTGAATACGGAACAGGCTTCTGTTACTCGTTCATTCACCGATCATGCTTTGCATTCTATCCCACTCAATGAAACGGATGATTTCATCTATTTCATTGAATCCCTTCTTTTATAGATCCATCAACTGGTGATCTGCCTTTGCAGATGACCAAACAGCCGGAGCACCCTATTTCATCCGGTTTTGCTTTCGGAAAAACCTTCCGGGAATCTTCTGAAATTTATTTATCACTAAAAATTATACAACATGGGCAGTGTATCTATTCTACTGTTAATGTTCTGCGGATTTGCTTTTGCCGCGCTGGCGATTGGCCTGGGCAACAAGCTTTCGATCAAACGATACAATCCCGAAAAGGGTGAGGCGTACGAATGCGGCATGGAAACGCAGGGCACAACATGGGTTCAGTTTCATGTGGGCTACTATCTGTTCGCCCTGGTTTTTCTGTTGTTCGATGTGGAGATAGCCTTTCTCTATCCCTGGGCTGTTGTGTTCAAGGAAATTGGCATGGTCGCCTTCATCGAGATTGTCTTTTTTGTGCTGGTATTATTTCTGGGCCTGTTATACGCCCATAAAAAGAAAGCCCTGTCATGGATGTAAATAAAAACACAGAACCATTTCCCGGAGAGATATACGAAGATGAGACGGGGAATACCAACTTTCTGGTTTCTAGTATCGATAAATTGAGTAACTGGGCGCGAAGCAACTCGCTTTGGCCACTTACTTTCGGAACTAGCTGTTGCGCCATTGAAATGATGTCGGCAGCATCGGCCAAGTATGACTGGTCGCGTTTTGGCTTCGAGGTGGCACGTGCCACTCCCCGTCAGGCCGACCTGATCATCGTAGCCGGAACCATTACCAAGAAGATGGCACCGGTGCTCAAACGTCTGTATAACCAGATGCCGGAGCCGAAATATGTGATTGCCATGGGCGCCTGCACCATTACCGGAGGGCCATTCTTCTACAACTCTTACACAGTTGTGAAAGGTGTGGACAATATCATCCCCGTGGATGTGTACATTCCGGGTTGTCCTCCGCGTCCCGAAGCATTGTTGGAAGGGATGATGAAACTGCAGGAGAAGATCAGGCATTCCAGAGCTTATGTGATTGACAAACCTAAAAAAGAGGAAAACGATGACTAAAGAAGAACTGAAAAGTTACCTGGAAAAAACCTTCCCGGGAATGACACAGGAAGAGAACATCGATTTCCTGGTATTGTGGGTGGAGAAAGATGAGATTTTCGAAGTGGCCAGGAAATTGAAGGAAGACGAGGCTACTCGCTTTGACTTTCTGTTCGACGAAACAGCCATTGACTGGCAAACACATTTTGAAATGGTCTATCACATGACGTCCACGACCTACCGACACGACCTTGAAATAAAGGTGAAGCTTGAAGATCGCGATCATGCTGAATTGCCCTCAATGGAACCACTTTGGAAAGCTGCTGAAATGTATGAGAATGAAATCTACGATTTGTTCGGCATCCGCTTCTCCGGGCATCCGCACCTGCGACGCATATTCATGAGCAATGAATGGAAAGGTTATCCGCTCCGGAAGGATTATCAGGATGATGATGTTATATCCCTGTAATTGACTGTTATGGAAACAAACGATATCAAACACGACGAATTCGTCATCAATGTAGGCCCGCAGCACCCTTCCACACACGGTGTGTTACGACTGGAACTGTGGCTCGATGGTGAGGAAATCATCGATTCGAAACCTCACCTCGGGTATATTCACCGCGGCATCGAGAAGATGTCGGAGGCATTAGGATACAAACAGTTTATCTATCTCACCAGCCGGATGGATTACCTTTCTGCTCATATCAACAACCAGGCCTGCTCGCTGGCCATCGAGAAAGGTTTGCAAATTGAAGCACCGGCCCGTGCACAGGTTATCAGGGTACTCATGGCCGAACTGACACGCCTTGCATCGCACCAGTTGTGGTGGGGAGCACTGGGACTCGACCTGGGAGCCGTTTCACCGTTCTTCTATGCTTTCCGCGAACGCGAAATGATTCTGGAAATCTTCGAAGAAACCTGTGGTTCACGCCTGACGATGAATTACATCACACCGGGTGGTGTTGTCAACGATTTGCATCCCGACTTCGTGAGAAAGGTGAAAGTGCTGATTGAGCAGCTGAAAGGTAACCTGCACGAATACTACCAGTTACTTACTGGTAACGTGATATTCCAGGCCCGTACCCGTGGTGTTGGAATACTGTCTGCCGAAGATGCTGTGTCGTTGGGTTGTACCGGACCCGTCGCCCGCGCCTCGGGCGTAAAGTGCGATGTTCGCAAACTGCATCCCTACGATGGCTACGATAAGGTTGAATTCAAAGAGGTACTTAACGATAAAGGTGACAATTTCGCCCGGTATTGGCTGCGCATCGAAGAGATGAAGCAATCAATTTACATCATCGAGCAACTCATCGACAATATCCCTGAAGGAAGCTACCGCGAAAAGCTGAAAGGTATTGTGAAACTGCCGGCCGGCGAATATTACCAGCGCGTGGAAACGGCGCGTGGCGAACTGGGTGTTTACCTTGTGAGCGATGGCAAGAAAGAGCCGTACCGGGTTAGGTTCCGGACGCCAAACTTCTCGAACCTGAATGCGTTGCGACCCATGATGAAAGGTGCCAAAATTGGTGACATGGTTTCCATGATGGCCACGCTTGATTTAATTATTCCTGATATCGACAGATAATACTATACAAATGCAATTATCCATATCATTATTAGAAATAACCCGGGCCATAGACAGTTGGCTGAACAGCGTTTTTCATCCGCATCTGGCGTATGGAATTGAGCTGGTGCTGGCCGGAGTTGCCGTGATTCTGCTGGTTGTGGCAATGGCGATTCTGATGGTTTACGCTGAAAGAAAGTTGGCCGGGTTTATGCAATTGCGGCTCGGCCCGATGCGCGTTGGAAAATGGGGAACGATGCAGGCTGTAGCCGATGTGATGAAGCTTTTATTGAAAGAGTGTTTGACTCCGACGAACTCCGATAAACTGATGTTCCGGGTTGCCCCGTTTGTGGTGACCATCGTGAGCTTCATGACATTGGTACCTATTGCTTTTGCCAAAGGCATCCAGCTTTGGGATATCAACATCGGGGTATTTTACATTACGGCAGTCAGTTCCCTTTCGGTGATTGGGATTCTGATGGCTGGCTGGTCGAGCAACAATAAGTATTCGTTGCTGGGTGCCATGCGAAGCGGAGCACAGATTGTGAGCTACGAACTATCCGGCGGTCTTGCGCTGATTGTCGTGGTGATGATGAGCGGAACATTGAGTATTTCCGGAATTGTTCAGGCACAGGCCGATGGTTGGTGGATCATTAAAGGGCACATTCCGGTCATTATTGCTTTCGTCACTTTCGTTATCACGAGTACCGCAGAGCTGAACCGCGCACCTTTCGACCTTGCGGAAGCAGAGTCGGAGTTAACAGCCGGTTACCACACCGAGTATTCAGGTATGCAGTTCGCCATGTTTTTCCTTTCGGAATACACCAACATGTTCGTCCTGTCGATGGTGGCAGCCACCGTATTTTTAGGAGGTTGGATGCCGTTCCACATTGCCGGACTTGACGGATTGAATCATTTTATGGATTACATTCCCGGCATCGTTTGGTTCTTCGGTAAAACCTTCTTCATCCTGTTTCTGATTGTGTGGTTCCGCTGGACATTCCCGCGACTGCGAATTGACCAGCTGTTAAAACTGGAGTGGAAATACCTTCTTCCGGTAAGTATAATCAATGTTCTGTTTGCGGCATTCATTGCCCTGATGGGATGGTATCTGTAAATGAAGGGAAGGCATTATGAATAGCATATATCAATATTTCAGAGCAATCTGGTACGGATTCTCATCCCTTTGGAAAGGGATGATGCTTACCGGTCATTACCTGGTGCATCCGAAGAAAATTCTGACCCAACAATATCCGGAAAACCGCGACACGCTATACATCCCCGAAAGGTTTCAGGGCGAAGTGGTTCTTCCGCACGACGAAAATAATGAGCACCTGTGCACGGGCTGTACCATATGCGAGATGAATTGCCCCAACGGTTCCATCAAAATCATTACCCGTTCGGTGGAAACACCTGAAGGAAAAAAGAAAAAGGAACTTGACGAGTGGGTTTATCATTTGGGACTTTGCACCTTTTGCGGTCAATGCATTGATGCCTGTCCGCAAAATGCCATCAAGATGGACAACAGCTTCGAGCATTCGGTTTACGACCGGAAGTTACTCACCAAGGTGCTCAATCAACCTGGTTCAAAACTAAAAAGCGCAAAGAAATGAGTGCATCAACCATTATATTTTATATCGTTTCGGCTCTTGTGCTTGTTTTTGGTGCGATGAGCGTTTTTACACGGATGATATTCCGCGCGGCGATATACCTGCTTTTTTCCCTAATCGGAATAGCCGGAATCTATATCATGATGAACATGGATTTCATTGCAGCTCTGCAGGTGTTAATTTACGTAGGTGGAATCATCGTTTTGATAATCTTTTCCATCTTTTTGACGCACCAGTCGGGCGATAAGCTGCCCAAACCGCTATTCAAACGAATTGTAGTAGCGGCAGGCATGGCTGCTTTCGGACTGATTCTTACACTGAGTGTGTTTTACCAAACTGCATTCAAAGCCACTACAGAGATGGGTGTCGATCATTCGGCACGAAATATTGGCCGTCAGATGCTCGATTACCATCATCATGGCTACGTGTACCCGTTCGAGATTGTCAGTTTTTTGTTGCTGGCGGCATTGGTGGGATGTATTGTGATTGCAGTGAAAATCAAAGACAAATAACGTTATGGAACAAGTACCATTAGCACATTTGCTTATTCTCAGTTCTGCCCTGTTTTTTCTGGGCATATACGGATTTTTCACCCGGCGCAACATGATTACCATGCTCATGTCGGTGGAATTGCTGCTGAACAGTGTGAATATCAATTTCATTGCGTTCAATAAGTATCTGTATCCGAATCAACTCGAAGGTATATTTTTCACCCTCTTTATCATCGCGGTAGCTGCGGCCGAGGTCTCGCTGGCCATTGCCATCATCATCAATCTTTATCGCAGGTTCAAGACCATCGATGTGGAGGAAGTTGACACCATGAAATTCTAAGTTATGACATTAGATAATATTGTACTACTTATACCGCTGTTACCGCTCATCAGCTTTCTGCTGCTCGGGTTGGCCGGAAAGCGTATCCCGGTAAGCCTTTCAGGAGTGATTGGTTCGGTCATATTGGGGACTGCGCTGGTTCTTTCGCTGGTAACCGCTTACGATTACTTCTTCAGTATCGGTAAACAGGGAAGTGAATTCATCCCTTATCTGACTGCGCAACTGAACTGGTTGCCGTTTAACAGCGATTTAGCCATAAATCTAGGTTTGGTTCTCGACCCGATTTCGGTGATGATGTTGCTGGTCATCACTTTTGTGTCCACCATGGTGCATATTTACAGCCTGGGATACATGAAAGGCGAGGAACGTTTTACCACGTATTATTCCTATTTAGGTTTGTTCACCTTTTCCATGCTGGGATTGGTGCTCTCGACCAATATTTTCCAGATGTACATCTTCTGGGAGTTGGTAGGAGTATCGTCGTATTTGCTTATCGGTTTTTATTTCAACCGGCCGTCGGCTGTGGCTGCCGCCAAGAAGGCGTTTGTCGTTACCCGCTTTGCCGATCTGGGATTCCTGATTGGTATCCTGATGTTGGGTCACGGAGCACACAGCTACGACTTCTTTACATTGATTGAAAGGTTATCCATGCCGGGTTCATCATATCTGGCCACGATGACAGGTGTTACATTCCTGGGCATGAGCACTCTGTCCTGGGCATTAATACTGGTTTTCATTGGTGGTGCGGGTAAATCGGCAATGTTCCCGCTGCACATTTGGCTTCCTGATGCCATGGAAGGTCCGACACCCGTTTCGGCATTGATTCACGCCGCGACGATGGTTGTTGCCGGTGTTTACCTGGTGGCTCGTTTGTTCCCGATATTTGCTGTTGGTGCTCCCGATGCGCTGACTGTTGTCGGGTATGTGGGAGCTTTTACAGCATTGTTTGCTGCAACTATCGCTTGTACACAAACCGATATCAAGAAGGTGTTGGCCTACTCCACCATTTCGCAAATTGGCTTCATGTTGTTTGCATTGGGAGTTGCCGGATGGGGACCTGGAAAAACCGAAGGCTTTACAGCTGGTTTGTTTCACCTCTTTACGCATGCCTTCTTCAAAGCATTACTCTTCCTCGGTGCGGGAGCCATTATACATGCTGTTCACAGCAACGAGATGAAAGATATGGGAGGTTTGCGCAAGTCAATGCCGATTACGCACATTACTTTTTTACTGGCAGCACTCTCTATTTCGGGATTTCCTTTTTTCGCAGGATTCTTCAGTAAGGAAGCCATTTTTAGCGCAGCAGAACAAGGTAATCCGCTCATCTATTATGTAGGGCTGATTGCTGGCACGCTGACCGCTTTCTATATCTTCCGGTTGTACTTTAAGATTTTCTGGCACAAAACACCGGATCCTCACGCACACAACCATGAGAAAGGCATGTGGGCCATGCTTGTGCCAATGATTTTACTGGCTATTGGTGCTGTATTTGCCGGCTATATTCCTTTCGGTGATTTTGTCAGCGCCAATGGAAAACCACTGTCACTGCCTGTAGAACTAAGCCATATTATTCTCCCGGTAGGATTGGGTATCCTGAGTATCGTAGTTGCAGCTATTCTTTACCGGAAAGAAAACGATGTGCCCCAACGCATTATTACTGCGCTGGGAGGTTTTTACCGGGCTGCTTATCAAAAATTCTATATCGACGAAATATACTTGTTCATCACCAAAAAGATTGTGTTCAATTTGATGGGAAGACCGTCAGCATGGTTCGACCGCAATGTGGTTGACGGTACTGTGCAGAAAACCGGCAGCCTCACGCTGGCGCTTTCACACGCCATTAAACGTGTTCAGTCGGGGAAATTGCAGGCCTACACCATGTACTTCTTTGGTGGCGTTCTGCTGCTGGTGATGTTGTTACTCTATAAATTCATATAGCAATGAATATTCTGACTTTATTGATATTGATACCACTTTTGACCGTAGTAGCATTACTGCTGGTCAAAAGTGATAAACTCATCCGGCAGATAGCCCTGGCGGGAAGTGTCATTCAATTGCTCTTTTCCGGCTGGCTGACGGCTCAGTATGTTTCGTTACGAAATGCCGGCGCTACCGGACAAATGCTTTTTGAGTCATCAAGAGCCTGGTTTCGTCCGCTGGAAATCAATTATCACATTGGTGTAGATGGTATCTCACTGGTGATGATATTGCTGACCGCATTGGTTGTGCTTGCCGGTGTGCTGGTATCCTGGAAAATAGAGAAACAGGTCAAAGAGTTTTTCTTCATGCTTATGCTGTTAAGTGTTGGAGCATATGGCTTTTTCATCTCGCTCAACCTATTCTCTATGTTCTTTTTCCTCGAACTGGCGGTTATTCCCAAATATCTCCTAATCGGGATTTGGGGAACCGGAAAGAAAGAGAACAATGCCATGAAACTGGCGCTGATGCTAATGAGTGGTTCTGCATTGGTCTTCCTGGGAATTGTTGGACTTTACTTCGCTTCGGGCTGGTATGGAGGCGAACACACATGGGACATCATGAAACTGTCGCACATGCATCTTCCGATGAATGTACAGGTGATTATTTATTTCCTCACGTTTATCGGTTTTGGTGTATTCACCGGTATGTTCCCGTTTCATACATGGGCACCCGATGGTCACTCTTCAGCACCTACTGCCGCTTCGATGTTCCTTGCAGGTATCTCCATGAAACTCGGTGGTTACGGTTTACTTCGTGTAGCTACCTATCTAATGCCTGATGCAGCCCGTGAATATTCCTGGATTTTCATCATCCCGGCCACCATCGCCATTTTCTACGGTGCATTGGCAACACTGATGCAAAAGGATTTGAAATATATGAACGCATACTCTTCGGTAAGTCACGTCGGTTTTGTGGTGCTCGGAGTTGCGATGATTACCAAAGTAGCTTTTGTAGGAGCTGTTCTGCAAATGGTTTCGCATGGTATCATGACAGCTCTCTTCTTTGCCGCTATCGGGATGATTTACGACCGGACGCATACCCGAATGAGTAATGAGTTAGGCGGTGTACTGAAGCAGATGCCATTTATCGGAACCATCTTTTTCATTGCCGGTTTAACTTCTCTCGGTTTGCCCGGATTTAGTGGTTTCGTTTCCGAGATGACGGTGTTCGTCGGGTCGTGGGAACATGCCGGTATGTTCTACCGGCTGGCAACTATTCTGGCGGCAGCTTCCATTGTGATAACGGCAGTTTATATTCTCCGGGCCATCGGTTTGGCTATCTGGGGAACCATTACGAGAAAAGAGTACGCATTGCTGAAGGATGCCGGATGGAATGAGCGCTGGGCCGCTGTTATCCTGATTGCCGGCATTGTGTTGATTGGTTTGGCTCCGTTCCTTTTCATCCATTTAATCAATGCCGATGTTCAGGAGATTTTCAATCATCTGACAGCAGGATAGAAGTGAACATCCGTTCGGGAGTATTCCCGGTAACGGATAAAGGATATGAAATTTCAATGTTAACAACGGAATACAATTGAAAGATGATTAACGAATCAATAATTATAATGCGTTTCGAATGGCTTATCGCCCTGATGATTGTGGTACTGTTTGTACTGAATCTCATGGGTGTGGACAAAAAGCCGGAACGCTTCATGAACATCGTGAATGTGATGCTCGTCATCAACTTTGTGGCCGGATTCATTCCCATTAAGGATGGTTACCTGTTTCATGGATTTTATCACACCACGGCATTGATTGTGCTGGAGAAAAACATCCTGAACCTGGGACTAATGCTGATTGCCTTTTCGGCGAAGCAGTGGATCATTTCCTCTAAGCGACCGGCCGAATTTTTCATTCTGATGTTCTCCAGTGTCATGGGAATGTATGTGATGCTTTCCAGCGGACACATTTTGGTATTGTACCTGGGACTTGAACTCTCATCATTGCCGCTGGCTGCGCTGGCAGCTTTTAATACTGATAGCCGGAAATCGTCGGAAGCAGGTGTCAAATATATTTTGTCGTCAGCATTTTCCACCGGTATTACCCTTTTCGGGATATCGCTGTTGTACGGTGCGGTCGGCAATCTTGGTTTCGATGCCATTATTCAGCATATCCACGAAGATGCATTAACACTGACAGCCTTCGTCTTTATTCTTTCAGGTTTTGCCTTCAAGATGTCCATTGTTCCGTTCCATATGTGGACAGCAGACGTATTTGAAGGGGCACCGACCCCGGTGACCAATTACCTGGCTGTGGTATCGAAAGGTTCGGTTATCTTCATTTTCATCACGGTATTGTACACCGTGTTCGGAAAACTGGAGAATGCCTGGTTGCTGGCTATCAGTATTCTTTCGGTACTGAGTATGACCGTTGGAAATATCTTTGCCATGCGACAGCAAAACCTCAAGCGATTCCTTGCATTCTCATCCATTGCACAGGTGGGTTTTGTGCTGGTGGGTATCGCTGGTGCCTCGAACATGGGAACCGACTCGGTGGTTTACTTCCTGGTGATATACTTGCTGAGTAATATCGCATTGTTCAGCATTGTTGAAGCTATTTCGGATGAAACCGGTAGGGTGACCATTAATGATTATAAGGGCCTTTACAAGTCGAATCCGTTTTATGCCATCATTTTTACGGTGGCACTGTTTTCGCTGGCTGGTGTTCCTCCAACTGCCGGATTCTTTGGTAAACTGTTCCTGCTGACTTCAGGGTTAGGTTCTGGAATGTACGTATTACTGGGCTTTGCAACCATCAACCTGGTACTTTCACTGTACACCTATTTGCGCGTGGTGAAAGCGATGTTTATCGATCCCGAAGAAGAACGCATGCCACTTATTAAGAAAAGCCTGCTCACCAATTTTGTCCTGGCAGTTTGTCTGATAGGCATCATTATTCTGGGCTTTGCAGGCGTATTCTATCAGTACATCGACAGTATCAGTTCACAACTTTAATTGTTTGGTTATGGCTATTAACACACGTCATCAAATTGATGAACTCAATAACGTTCGCTGTTCCATCGTGGAACAGTCAGTTGATTCAGAACGTGCTGAATTTCTGAAATCATTGTTAACGTTCAACGGATACGAAGTGGAAGTTACACAGACAAATGACGGAATTTTCGACGTTGGTGTTACCGATCTCTTATTCAACACTGATATGGCGATATATGGCCGCTATTTAAAAACAAAGGAAAGGAAAGTTATTACACCTGAAGTTTGGAAAGAGCTGGCCAATGAGCTCGTAGAATCGCGTTAATTCAGGACCACAAGTACAGAGGCAAGCCGGTAAAATGGTTTGTCTCTGTCATTGTTTTTTTGTGACTTTAAGTCAGATAAGTTTTTCGCCAGATTTCTTCCGTAAGATTTGACAATTCACGGTCGTATTCGGTTAAGAAACGATAATATTCATCATCCGTGCGAATGATTTCGGCTTCCGGGTTTTCCGGAATAGCTTCATCTGGCAGGATATTTTTCCGGAAATTATCGAAGTTATCCTTTATGGAACAGGGCATGAGAATATTTTCCCGGTGATGCCCATTTTCAAATCCATATTCGTGCTGCCATCTTCGTCCGTTTTTCATGAGTTTGGAATGAAGTCCATCGGCTAAGTTTTTCCCAACAGCATACAAATCATTGATATTATCCTGATAAAAGGGGACGAACACGCACGGCATGATTTTCCCGTCCCAGTTGATGTAAAAGTAACCTCCCCATCGGCCGTAAGCCAGACAACCTTCGGTTAGTGCACCACTATTCCAGAAGTCAGCCACACAATGGTGTTTCTGTTCGATGAGTTTCTCCCACATGTGATAAAGTCCGACCCGTTGGCGAGGTGTAATCATCAAATCGAGCATCTCTTTTCCGCGGCCTACCGGCATCATCTGGAACTGCCACATATAGGTTACTCCCAGCTGACCGAAGAAATAGTCATAGAAATAATCGTCCAGAAGAATATCGACATTCTTTTTGTTCGCGGTCACGGAAATGCCAAATGGAACGCCGGCTTCGCGCAAATTGGCCATTGCTTCGACAACCTTGGTATGGATACCATCGCCTCGGCGTTCGTCAGTTTGTTCTTGATATCCTTCGACCGAAATCGCAGGAGTAACGTTACCCAGTTTTGCTAGCTTTTGAGCTAATTCATTGGTTATTAATGTGCCATTGGTATATACCAGGAAGAACATGTCTTTAAATTCCTCGAATAGGTCGAGTAATGTCTTACCTGAATCTTTGTAAATAAATGGCTCTCCGCCGCTGATGGTCATAAACCGGCTGCCAAAAATGTCGTGTACATCCTTCACGATGTGTCGAACGGTTTCCCACGAAAGCCTGTGATTAGCTGTTTCATCGCTCACAGCATAGCAGTCTTTGCAGTTTAGGTTACAAGCCTGCGTAGGTGATAGAACGCAGAAGGCCGGTGGATACTCCCCATATTTGCGGAAGTATTTTTCCCTGGCCCCATTCGTTTTTTCAATCCTGTCAGTTTTAAGATTATCCCCGATGAAAACGGTTAGCATTTTTTTCATGGTCTCTGGAGATATGTAGTCTTTATCGAGATTGTTTTTGATGCCATGAAGCATAGCCGAAACAAACTGATAACGTTTCTCCAGCATGGTTGGAAGTGCATTACTTTTAGAAGTTAGAAATACTTTGTGTAGATACCTGTCCAGTTTTTGTGAAGCAATGTTTCGGAAGATTCGGTTAGTAATTGCTGTATTTATGGCCAGGCTAAAAACTTTGTTTTTAAGTGCCATAATCCGTCGTTTTGATGAAATAAAAAGTTACTAATTATTCTCTGGTCAAACAATTTAAAAGACATAAATAATTGTTTTACAATAAAATGTAACATGATTGTGATAGCAGAAGTATACAATTATAAATTCCCCGAAATAAACTATCGGGTTCATGAAAAAAGAGGTTTGTGGATGATAAATGCCCGATGTCTGTTACTTTTGAAGTACAATAGCATATTTGAATACGGGATGAACTTTCTTCATTTGTCCTATAATAAAAAACACGGTAATGAAAATCAGGAAATTGTTTATTCTTTCTGCACTGGTTCTGGGCATTTCTTCATTGACTTTCAGAGCTGAAGCTCAACAGGAACAGGTTCCAGATGAACAGCCGATTACTTATTGTAATCCGGTGAATATCGATTACACTTACATGATTGTCAATTCACACCGGAATGTTTCGTATCGTTCTGGTGCCGACCCGGCGGTGGTTTCCTTTCGGGGAAAATACTACATGTTTGTCACCCGCTCGTTAGGCTACTGGTATTCCGATGATTTGACCCATTGGCAATTTATCAAACCGCAAGACTGGTATTTTCAAGGTTCCAATGCTCCGGCTGCATACAATTACAAGGATTCAGTGTTGTATGTCACCGGTGATCCTTCGGGTGATATGAGCTTGCTCTACACCGATAATCCCCGGAAGGGAGATTGGAAAGCCGTGCCGGCTATTCTTTGGAATCTTCAGGACCCCGATTTTTTTATGGATGACAATGGTAAAGCATACATGTTCTGGGGGTCATCTAATACGTTTCCCATTCGGGGAATGGAGTTAGACCCGAAACAACGTTTTATTAAAAAGTCGGAAACCATCGAATTGTTTAAGCTTCATGAAGACAAACATGGCTGGGAACGATTCGGTCCAAATCATAACGATCCAAAACTCAGCGGATATATGGAAGGTGCCTGGCTGACCAAGCACAATGGAAAATATTACATGCAATATGCGGCTCCGGGAACTGAATGGGATACATACGGAGACGGAGTGTATGTAGCCGATTCGCCGCTGGGACCTTACACCTACGAACCAAATAGTCCGATAAGCTACAAACCCGGAGGTTTTATTAATGGTGCCGGTCATGGCAGTACGGTCGAAGGGCCCGGTCACCAACTCTGGCATTTTGGAACGATGGCCATCTCGGTGAACTATAAATTCGAACGCCGTGTTGGTATGTTTCCCACTTTCTTCGATAAAGATGGCCTGATGCATTGCGATATGAGCTATGGAGATTATCCGCATTACGCACCGGCCGAACCAGGTGAGCAGGGAAAATTCACTGGTTGGATGTTGCTTTCGTACAACAAGCCGATTGAAGCGTCATCGCATTTACAGGATTTTGTTCCGGAGCATGTAAACGACGAGCATGTAAAAACATTCTGGGTGGCAGCAACCACCGAGAAGCCTCAGTGGCTGAAAATGGATTTGGGAACGGTTTCGACCATTCGTGCCATTCAGGTCGATTACCACGATTACCATTCCAATATTTATGGCCGGCAGGACAGCCTTTATGAGCAGTACTTGGTCGAAGGCTCAATTGATGATAAGAATTGGTCGGTCATTGTCGATAAGCGGAGCAATTATAAAGATGCTCCTAATGATTATGTGCAGCTCAACGAGCCAGCCAAAGCACGCTACATCAGGTTTACCAGTTATCATGTGCCGACACCCTATCTGGCGATTTCCGGCTTACGGATTTTCGGTAACGGAAATGGAAAGAAACCGGCAAAAGTGAAGCAATTTGTTGTGATGCGCGATATCGATAAGCGGAATGCTCATCTAACCTGGAAAGCACAACCCAAAGCACAGGGATATAATGTGCGTTGGGGAATTGCACCCGACAAGCTTTACAACTCATGGCTGGTTTATGGTAATGATTCACTGGATATTCGCAGTTTGAATGTTGACCAGTCATATTATTTTACAGTTGAAGCATTTAATGAAAACGGGATTTCTCCCGGATCAGTGGTTATAGAAACTCATTAGTGTGAAAAGTTATTGCTCCGTATTATCGTCACAATAGTACGGAGCGATTTTCTTTTTAAAGAATGTCTGATCTTAGTCTATAGTTTTTAATACCGAATTGCTCTTCAAAACCTAATTTCAGGTAAAGTCCCTTTCCCATTTCGGAAGCTTGCAAAGTGGCATATTTCACTCCCGAATCCATTGACAGGTTGAGGACATGCTTCATGATTGCTTCGGCGTAACCTTTTCTTCGCATTTCGGGAATGACCCCCACACCGTGAATACCAGCTATCGGGCCGCTATGAAATACGATGGCCGTTCCGGCAGGTCGCCCTTCTTCAAAAGCCAGATAATAGTTGATGTGGTTAAACGTTCGTAGCAAAATCTCTTCACTGATGTGGTACCCAAAGGCCAGCGGATAAATTCCGGTCCAGATTTTGATTTCCGATGGATTGGATATAAGCCTCACTTCAAGATTATTATCCAGGCTGAGAGGCTTGGTTAACCTCAATGACATTCCTACCTGTTCAAATGCTTTCGTGAAACCGTTGGTTTCCAGTATTTCGTACGATTTGCTGTCATAAATATCCCGATAGGGGATAGTCAGTCGGGTGCGCGAGGTCTTGATTTTCTGCAAGGCTAATTCAACATCATTCTGCGTAATATCTTCGTGGAACCACAATCGGTTAGGCCACTCTGAGTGATTAATTTCGCAATAATCGAAAATCGGTCCCTCAAAATTCGCCTGAAAGGGATTGCCTGCTGTTTTCCAAAGAGAAGTCAGGTTTTCCCAATTGGCTTTGATGAGTTGTTGTGTATTTTTCATCTTGTAACAGGAGATTCACTGTAGTTAGTAATCCTGCGAAAATAGATAAGCCAGACTTACATTCAAAATAGTAATCACCGCAAAACAAACAACTAAAACTGGTTGTCCGGTGGCATAACCAAAGAACACAGCTAATGCCATCATGGCCAGTTTAAAAATGGTTCGGACCGGATTCTTCAATCGTCGTTTTGATTTTGGCGCAGCCCAAATACCCCAAAGTAAAATGATTACCGCCGGAACTCCGATTGCAAGAATATATCTCAAAATGCTGTTTTCGCTTTGATGAAATCCCCAGTAACCGGCAAGGATGATTAGTCCGACTTCGAGCAGGAATGAAACTAATAGATTGATTTGTTTGATAAAGTTCATGGAAAATAGAATTCAGCAAAGTATACAAACGAACAAGCTGTATAATCGATAGGTTCAATGAAATGATTGATTAGGGGTTAAAAAGTTTGTCTGAATGGAATTGGTAATTGTATTGCCCATGAAGTTATTAGCGTTTTTATACAATCAAAAGGTTAATCAATGCCATCGATACCGCAATATTTAAAGCTTGTATTCCGTTTTGTTTCATTGAACATATAATATATGTTGATGTTTTTAAACGGCATTGAATAAATCTCAGATGGAACGGATGAAACAGTTACTGATAATTTTTCTATTACTGTTGCCCTCGTGGGGATGGTCACAGAACTTTCTTCCTTTAAGTAAAGGTGAAACGATAAAACATACCTATTATACACTTTCGTACAATGAGGCAAAGGAACAAGCTAATTGGGTATATTATCATCTGACATCGGCAGAGGTAAGTGGGAAAGAATCGAGGACTGATGATTTTAGGCCGGATCCTGAAGTAAAAAGGGGTTCATCGTCATTGGCTGATTATCAGAATTCCGGTTATGATCGGGGGCATCTCTGCCCGGCTGCAGCCATGCGACTCAATCATAAATCGATGTCTGAGACTTTTTATTTGTCGAATATGTCACCCCAGGCACCAGAATTCAACAGGGGAATCTGGAAAAAGCTGGAAGAGCAGGTACGAAGCTGGGCTTTAATGGATGGTGACATCTATGTTGTTTCGGGACCTATTTTTAAGAATGATAGGGGTTTCATCGGCCCCGACCATGTAACAGTTCCCGGCTATTATTACAAAGTGGTGTACGATCCGCATGGTTCACCCAGGATGATTGCGTTTATCCTTCCCAATAAAAAAGGAACGAAAACATTACCAGAATATGTTGTATCGGTGGATATGGTAGAGGCGATGACCGGAATCGATTTTTTTTCTGAATTGCCCGATAGCATCGAGAAGAAACTGGAAGCTAAAGTGAATCCGGGTGCCTGGACATTTTCTCCAACAAACATGTTAGCCACTTCAGCCAGCTCAAAACCAGCGAATAAAACAAAGGCTAAAATATCAACCGTTCCAGGCAGGTGCCAGGCAATAACCAAATCGGGTAAACGATGTACCCGAATGGCTGAGCCCGGTTCTAAGTATTGCTGGCAACATCAGAAGAAGTGATCGGAGTATAGCATACATCAATCGGAATTTGTTCCGTTACCGGAAATTTCCCGTTGATTTAATACCTTTATCAGGTTTCCGGAAAACTGATAAAACACCTATGATCCGAACGATAGCCAAAATAAGTCTTGTATTACTGGTCATAGTAGCCTTACCCTTGAGCTTCTATTTGGTGAGGGAGTTTTCGACATTGAGTAAGAATGAACAAATGGTGCAGCGTGTGTTTAGCACACAACTGCAGTCAATTCTTTATTCGGTTAATCAGTATTCCGAAAATGTGGTTCACCAGTGGAGTCAAAGCCTTGACCAACCAGTCGAGCCTACCGGAACCGTAATGAAAGGACTGGTGAATAACCTTTTTCAGGATAACCATTCTGTATTGACGATCCGCTTTTTAAATTTGAAATCGCATGGTGTTGAAGCAGAATTTTTTAATAGTGGGTCGAAGGTTCTAATTGATTACTGGCCATCTGGCTCAGAAATAGCTAAACTTCAGGAATATTTAAAATCGAATTATCAGCGCATCGAAACGAAAATGATGACAGACAGCACTTTGATGCTGTACTTTCTGACAAAGAGCAGCAATGGAGAGCAGGCTTGTCAAATCGTCATCAACCCGAGGACCTTTGTTCTGCAGAACATGAGCCCGCAGATACAACAAATTGCACAGAATCTTTTCTTCATCAGTATTGCCGATTCCACTTCGGGAAAAGTGATTTACAGCACTGAAGACAATACCTCACGGGGCGGAAACATACTGAAAGCATCGATGTGGTATATTCCGGGTTACCAGGTGGGCATCCGTTTGAAGGCAAAAACGCTTGAAGAACTGGCTTCAGAACGTACGCAGCGCGATAATTACATGTTGATTGGTCTGACTATTGTAGTTTTGCTGGGACTGTATTTTGTTATCTGGAATATCCGCAAGGAGATGAAGTTGGCGGAACTTAAATCAGAATTTGTATCGAATGTTTCCCATGAAATACGAACGCCACTGGCACTCATCAGCATGTACGCAGAAACGTTGTTGCTAAAGCGAGTGAAGACAGAGGCCAAACAAGAGGAATATCTAAACACCATTCACCAGGAAAGTGCCCGACTGACGGATATTGTCAACCGGATACTTAATTTCTCCCGCCTGGAGAAAAACAGGTTGAAGTATCAGTTCTCTAAGGTAAATCTCCATGAATTGGTTCCCGAAATAATGGCTTCACTAAAACCGCATTTACAGGCTTCGCAGGTCGATTGCCATTTTTCTTCGGGTGTTGACGAAGCCTGGGTATTCGCGGACAGCGATGTGGTGAAAACAATGCTGGTTAATCTGGTTGACAATGCCATTAAATACAGTGCTGATCGGGATCGGAAGATTGAGATTCGTCTGGTAAAGAAACCGAAATCGGTTTGGGTAGAAGTGGAGGATAACGGCATTGGCATTGCACCCAGAAATCAGAAACATGTCTTCGACCAATTTTATCGGGTTACCGAAGGCGATTTAGCGCATCATGCAAAGGGCTCGGGGTTAGGGCTCAATCTGGTAAAGCGAATGATGAAGGCTCATGGCGGCAGTGTTGCACTAAGGAGCAAATTAGGCGAGGGAAGTACATTCATTTTAAAATTTCCGGTAAAAAAACAGAACCATGTCTAAAATCTTGATCATTGAAGATGAAGAAGCCATGCTGATTGGCTTGCGCGATAACCTGGAGTTTGAAGGTTACGAAGTCGATACGGCCAAACGTGGTGATGAGGGACTCAGGAAGCTACTTTCGGGTTCGTACGATTTGGTCTTACTGGATGTGATGCTTCCCGGCATGTCGGGATTTGATGTGTGTAAGAAAACTCGTGCTGAAGGTAACAATACGCCAATCATCCTGTTGACGGCCCGTGGCGAGGAACTAGATAAAGTGCTGGGGCTGGAGCTTGGAGCCGACGATTACGTGACCAAACCGTTCAGCTTACGTGAACTGCTGGCCCGTATCAAGGTCATTCTTCGCAGAATGGCAACTATGAAACAAGATGATTCACAAAAAAAGATAACTATAGGGCAACTTCAGGTGTCTTTCGACGATTTTGAAGCCTGGCAAAATGGCGAACCTGTGAAAATGTCCTACAAGGAATTTGAAATACTACACTACCTGTACCGGCATGCCGGAAGAATTGTTTCCCGGGACGATATCCTCGATCAGGTTTGGGGAATGGATTACCAACCTACTGCCCGAACCGTCGACAATTTTATTGTCAGGCTACGTAATAAAATTGACAACGAAGAGAGTCAGCACATCATAACAGTGCACGGTATTGGCTACAAATTGGTACCGTAATTTATTTGGTTAGTGTGTTTGTAATTAATCAAATATGAGTGATTGTTTTCCTCTGTGACATTTCTGTGACAACTTGTGGCATCTTGTGACTTCAGTTTGACAGCGGGGTTACATCGGGGCTTTTACTTTGTGATAGTTAATTCATGAAAAGTTAAAAGCCCTAATCAATGAAAACAAGAAGAATAATTTTGGCAGTTGTCGCAGTCATGATGATGACGGGCCTTACTTTTGCCGGGGAGTCGGGATTGAGTATGGCCGAGAAAAACCTGACCACTGATATTCAGGAAAATTTCCAGAAAGAAATCAACCACTGGAAGAACTACTTTTATGAGCACGATATCAATTCATTAAAAGAGAATGTTTCGATTAGTTTCATTGTTAATAATGATCGTACACTAACTCTTTTGCATGCAGTTACTGATAATAAAGATGCCAGAGACTTCGTGAAATTCATTTTTAGTAAACACGAGGTGAAGGCTGACAGAAGTCTGGTGGGAGAAGCTTATACATTTAATCTTTACCTGCATTATACTACGCCTTGATTCTATTGATTATTCGGATTAAATGAGTTTTTGAATATCTTGTAAAGCAAATAATCGCAGTCATGAACGGTAAGTTTATAGTTATTTATCTATTCTTATTTGCAGTCGTCGGTGTTTTTAAACTGGAGGCTTCGGATTGGAGTTCTCTGGTGGATTTACGAGGCAGTTGGTTGTTCACGGTGGGCGATGATCCGGTTTGGGCAGAACCAGCGACTGATGTACATGACTGGGATAAAATCTATGCTCCCCGTAAGTGGGAATACTACTACGAAGGTTATAACGGATATGGCTGGTACCGCAAGAATTTCAGTATCCAAAGTTTTCCGGCAACAGGGTATGTCTTTCTCTTCCTTGGATATATTGACGATGTGGACGAAGTATTTATTAATGGTCAGAAAGTAGGGCAGACGGGGAAATTTCCACCTCATTACCGAACAGCCTACAACGTCGAACGTCAGTATGTTGTTCCGGTTTCGCTGCTCAACAGAGACCATAATGTGATTGCCGTTCGGGTTTTTGACGAAGCTCTGGATGGAGGTATTGTCAATGCCGGAAAGTTTGGTCTGTATTACGATCGCGATCAGGCATTGATGAAATACGATCTGAGTGGAACATGGAAGTTCAGTATCGATAATTTTGGCAACATGAACAGTCCGGAAACCGATGATAGTAACTGGGCTGACATATATGTCCCCATGAAGTGGGATAACCAGGGATATCGCGATTTCGATGGAATAGCCTGGTACCATAAACGTTTTTCATTACCCGAATCTTTAAAAGGACAGGATTTGTATCTAGTACTGGGTAAGATTGATGACTTTGACAAGGTATATTTGAATGGAGAAAAAATAGGAGAGGTGGAGGATTTACCAGGCTATTCCCGATCTCGCCAGGACAAAGCATGGCAATTGTACCGCATCTATAAAATACCGTTGAATTTGCTTAAAAATAAGAATCTCATTTCGGTTGAAGTAAGAGATATCGGTTTAGATGGTGGAATTTACGAAGGTCCTCTCGGGATTGCAACCGAAGATGAAGTACAAGCACTGAAAAGCAAAATTCAACACGTCCAGGATGATGATAGTTGGAAATCAATTTTGCGAAACCTCCTTCATTTGTTCGATTAGTATGAAAAAGATTATCACCATACAATTGATATTACTCCTGGCGCTGCTTGGCACTACAAATGCATTCGCTTCAGCATACGGACCCGATGAGAAGAATCTGAACGGAATGTGGAAATTCCGGATAGGCGATAACATGGAGTGGGCATCGCCGAATTATGATGATTCTCGATGGAATTTAATTAAGGTACCTGATCGGTGGGAGAATGAAGGCTATCCGGGATACGATGGTTATGCTTGGTATCGAACATCCCTGATAGTGCCTGCTTCCATGCAGCAACAATCCATTATACTGGAAATGGGCTACATCGATGATGCCGACGAAGTCTATTTCAATGGAACGCTAATTGGTAAAACCGGCTCCTTTCCGCCGCATTTCTCAACGGCTTATACGGCGTTGCGAAAGTACCAGGTGCCAGGAAATTTGATTCATTTCGGAGAAAAGAATGTAATTGCCGTTCGAGTGTACGATGCAATGTTGGACGGAGGGATTATCGCAGGTGATTTGAAAATGTATACCACCGGTTTGTTGCCTCCATTCGATATTAACCTGGCCGGAATCTGGCAGTTTAACAAAGGACGGTCTTATGACGAAAACCGTACTAATCCAATTCTTGTTCCGGGAGCATGGGAAAACCAGGGATATAATGACTACGACGGTTATGCTGTTTATTCAAAAAAGATAGAAATAAGTGGGGAACTGGCTTCTCAGCGTCTGGTGTTACTGGCTGGTAGGATTGACGATGCTGATATGGTTTTCATCAATGGAAAATACATTGGGCAAACCGGAAAATTTGGAGAAAACAATGGCAATATATATCAGGAATTCAGAAATTATTTCCTTCCTCCCAATACACTGAAACCGGGTGAAAACCTTTTGGAAATAAGAGTTTATGATTCCGGCGGATACGGAGGGATTTATGAAGGACCTGTCGGAATTATGACACAGGATAAGTTCCGGGAATACTGGAAAGCAAAAAGAAGAAATTAGTTTAGTTTGTTGCGAATAGAATAAGGATTAGATTATCATGGTTCGAATAGCAGGTTGGAAACGACCTGCTATTTTTTTCACCTAATATATCAAAAGCTCAAAACTAAGTAAAGTGCATTGGTTTTTGCCTGGAAATAATCAGATTAAGCTGCCATAAACATAACGAATTGCATGGATGTCAATAGTATAAGACAATAAAACATCCTAAATTCTTTTTGTTAACAGAAAGGTCGGAAATTTCTTACTGCTTGATGATTGATGATTGATTTTTGGGTCTCATTATAATTTGAAGGCTTGTAACTCCCGTTACTGAGTTTTCGATGTTCAAAGAAGTCTGATGAAATTAATCTACAGATAACAGGACGAAGGTTTTCTGTTTGTTTTTTTACTTTGCTAAAATTTAAAGCTTAAACAGAGCAGAGTATTTATGAAAATGAAAGTGGTTCTTATTGTGGTGATTGGTTTGATACTTTCTTCTTCAATGGTTGATGCAGCCAAATTGAATGAAGAAATAAAGTCAAATATCGAAAGCCTGGTTCGTGAACATACATTAGTCGGCGGAGGAAAAGTTTTTAATATATCTGAATTGCAGAAAGCATATCTTCACAATCATTATGGACCATTTTGGGCAAAAACGAAACAGATCAATGAGTTCGTTTCACAGTTGGATCACTGTGATGCAGACGGACTCCAGCCATCCGATTATCATTTAAAGCGAATAAAAACGCTGCTCTCCAGTCATAATGAGCGCGATCGTGCCAGATTGGACATCTTGCTCAGTGATGCTTTCATGTTATATGTGAGTCATATTCAGACGGGAAAAACGGATCCGGTAAAAATAGATCCGCAGTGGCATGTTATTCTCACTGAGAAAAATCCATTGAACTACCTGTACCGTTTATCAGGTTCTTCTGTTAAAGAGTTTTATGCCGAATTGATTTCCATGTTACCCTATTATCATGGGTTGAAATATCAGTTGCAGCGTTACCGCGAAATGGAAGCAAAGGGAGGCTGGAAGCCTATTCCGGAAGGAGAGATGCTTACACCGGGCATGCACGATACGAGGGTTGCGATGGTAAGAAGGCGGTTATCTGTTACCGGCGATTATTCCGGAATAATAGACGCCGACTCAACCGTTTATGATAATACGTTAAAAGCCGCAGTGATAAACTACCAGAAGCGCAACGGATTGGAAGCTTTGGGCAATATTGGACCTCAAACCCTGTCCATTATGAATGTACCTGTGGGTGATCGGATTAAGCAGATTCTGGTCAACATGGAACGTTTGAGATGGCTGCCGCAGCGATTTCCTTCTTATTACCTGCTGGTTAATATCTCTGACTACTCGTTATCAGTATTTGATAATTATAGAGAGGTGGGAACTTACCCGGTAATTGTAGGACGTTCGTATCGGCAAACACCTGTTTTTCATTCCACGATGCGCTATTTGGTCCTTAATCCGGATTGGACGGTTCCATCTACAGTGTTGAAAAACGATATTCTTCCGGAAGTTCAGAAAAATCCCGACTACCTGAATGAGAAGCGCATTACCGTATACGATGTGGCAGGAAATGAGTTGGATGCCAGTCATATTGATTGGAATGACGAAAAGGTTACCCAGTATATTTATCGTCAGGCTTCCGGGGAAGATAATTCGCTGGGATTAGTTAAGTTCATATTCCCAAATCAGTATGATGTTTACCTGCATGATACTCCCAACAGAGACCTATTTCAGCGCAGTGAGCGCACATTCAGTTCGGGCTGTATCCGGGTGGACCATCCGTTAGCTCTGGCGGCCTATTTATTACGGAATCAGGACGATTGGAATCAGGATAAAATTGATCAGACAGTTGCTTCGGGGCAAACAACCAAGGTTATTTTAAAGAAACAGCCAGAGGTTTATCTGCTCTATTTGACTGCCTGGACAAATGCTCATGGAAATATGGAATTCCGGAACGATATTTATCAACGGGACTCACGTGTCTATCAGGGTTTAAAGACCAGACCGGAAGACGATGAATAGTGGAATTGAGGTTAATAACAATATTCCTGCTTTTTAGGGAGTGGAAAAGTAAGGTCGGTGAATCAGATCCAAAAATGGTATAACCTGTTTTAAGGTATCGGTCTGGTGTATGAGGAAGAATTGGTGATTTTGTATTTGATTTTTAAGCGAATGAAATGGCTTTGAATAGATTGATGCAGAGATTATGTTGGATTTCATCTTTTTTGTTGGTATTAACAACTATTTCGTCAGAAAAAGCTGAAGCCCAAATACTGGATATGGATCAGCTGACGCTCCACAACGATAGCATTCATCAACGGCAGCTGTATGGAAATATCAAAGCCGGACTCGATCTGAATGAATCGCAAACACATGTGCTACATTTTACTTCGAGCTCCTCAGCATCCTATTTCATGAAAAGAGATGTTTTGATGCTTCTCGCGCAATATGGGTTGACCCGGACCGGGAAGACCAACGTGTGGGATGCTGGTTATACCCACCTACGCTATCGAATGGATTATAATAAGAAGATCTCCCCTGAGTTCTATGCGCAATATCAATACGACGGTGTTCTGGGGATGAAAAGCCGGTGGCTGACGGGCTCCAATTTACGTTTTGCGTTGAAAAGAGACAGCCTGACACTAATTTATTTATCCGGAGGTATTTTCTATGAAAGGGAAAGATGGGATAGGGGCGTAGTAAATACTCCCATAAACCCAGCTGGAAGCCAATATATTCAGCGGAATAAAATCAAGATAAATACCAGTTTTAAATTCACCCGACGCATCACGGAAAATTCGGACTTCGTTTTCATCAATTATTTGCAGTTTGTTCCTGACAAAGACATTATTTATCCGAGGATTGCCCCGTCAATGCAGCTGGATATACAAATGTCCAAACACCTCCAGTTTCAGGTGGCCTTTGATGGTTTGTACGACTTCCGGCCGGTTATCCCTATCGACCATTTTTACTACAGTATTACCAATCAGCTGGTATTTAACTTGTAACAATAGAGATTTGAACAGATTTGAGTTTCCGGGCTCCTAAGTCAACAGCATTGTATCTTTTTATAGGGAGGAATTTTTTGTTAAATCTATTTCATCTGTTGATGGATTGAGCTATAGAGCAACCGGATTTTCTAAATTTGTTGGAAATCGGCAAAATTAAGCTATGAAAAAGCATATCGGGAACCTGAGCAAACTTTCATTGATACTGGTTATCGGCCTCATTTTTGGGTGTCAGAATAAACCGGTACAAACGGATAATGAGTTGACATTATGGTATCAGCAACCAGCGCAGAAGTGGACGGAAGCTTTGCCTATCGGTAACGGCAGGCTGGGAGCCATGATTTTCGGCGGCGTTGACGAGGAACATCTTCAATTGAATGAATCAACGGTGTGGGCCGGCGAACCGGGAAACAACATCGATCCGCGCCTCTCGCACTATATTCCGCAGCTGCGGAAGCTGATATTTCAAGGGAAGTATAAAGCAGCACAGGAACTCGCCAATGAAGCGGTGCCGCACCATTCGTTGAAAGGTATTAATTACGGGATGCCCTACCAACCGGTTGGTGATTTTTATCTTTCCTTTTCGGTGAAGGGCAAGGCAACAAATTATCGCAGGACTTTGGATATCGCAAATGCGACTTCCACGGTGTCGTATGAAACTGATGGAGTTCAATACAAGCGCGAATATTTTGCTTCGCTGACCGATAGTGTCATTGAAGTGCATCTCACGGCCAGTCGCCCGAACAGCATCTCATTTACCATGCATCTCAATTCTCCGCAAATCGTTCATCAGGTGTATGCCAAAGACAGTCTGTTATTCCTTACCGGGAAAAGCGGTGATGTTGCTAACAAAAAAGGCAAGGTTAGTTTTGTTGCGGAAGTGGGCACCAAATTAGATGGAGGGAAACTGGTTTCGCAGGATAGTATCATAAAAGTGGCCAACGCGAATGAAGCAACGCTTTATATTTCTATCGCTTCTAATTTTAAAAATTACCATGATATAAGTGGTGATGCAGCCGGCAAAGCATCGCGAATACTGGCATCGGCAATGAAAGTGGACTATGCAGAAGCAAAAGCATCACATATTAAGAAATATAAGCTCTACTTCGACCGGGTTTCGTTGTCGTTGGGAGGGGCCGATTCGATGAGCCGTCAACCGACCAACGTGCGCTTGGATTCATTTGCACATGACAATGACCTCAGGCTGGTGTCTTTATACTTTCAATTTGGACGGTATTTATTAATATCCAGTTCGCAACCACATACACAGCCGGCTAATTTGCAGGGTATCTGGAACAAAGATGTGGATCCGGCGTGGGGCTGTAAGTACACGATCAATATCAATACCGAAATGAACTACTGGCCGGCCGAGGAGACCAACCTGGCGGAAATGCAACAACCGTTGTTCAGTATGATCAATGATTTGTCGGTGACCGGAAAGCAGAGTGCTTCGGAAATTTATCATGCACGTGGCTGGGTCGTTCATCACAATACCGATATATGGAGAATGACGGGGCCAATCGATGGAGCCTATTACGGACTCTGGCCGATGGGGGGAGCATGGTTATCACAGAACCTGTGGCAGCATTATTTGTACGAAGGCGATTCAAGTTTCGTGGCCAAAGAATATCCGGTAATGAAAGAATTGGCGCAGTTTTATGTGGATGTTTTACAGAGAGAACCCACGCATGGTTGGCTGGTCGTTAGTCCTTCCATGTCTCCCGAGCATGAACATGAAAGTAGCGTGACCATTGCGGCGGGTACGACCATGGATAACCAGTTGGTCATTGATGTGATGAATAATGCCATCCATGCGGCAACGCTATTGCATAAAGATTCATTGTTGGTGGACACCCTGAAACAAATTGTCAGCCAGTTACCACCCATGCAGATTGGCCGCTGGGGACAGTTGCAGGAGTGGATGGAGGATTGGGACAAACAAGGTGACCATCACCGGCATGTGTCCCATCTGTATGGTCTGTACCCGTCCAATCAGATTTCTCCATATCGTACGCCAGACCTGTTTCAGGCAGCCAAAACATCGCTGATATCCCGCGGCGATGTATCGACAGGCTGGTCGATGGGCTGGAAGATAAATTTATGGGCCCGTCTGCTGGACGGAGATCATGCCTATAAGCTAATCAAGGACCAATTAAGGCCTTCGGTACAGCCCGATGGAAGCGAGTGGGGAGGAACCTATTCCAACCTTTTCGATGCGCATCCGCCGTTTCAGATTGACGGAAACTTTGGCTGTACTTCAGGGATTGCACAGATGTTACTGCAAAGCCAGGATGGTGCTATCCATATTTTGCCGGCATTACCGTCAGCCTGGAATAATGGTGAGGTAAAAGGCCTGAAAGCGCAGGGTGGCTTTGTTGTCGATATGAAGTGGAATAATGGAAAACCGGAGGAAATCAATATCACCTCCAATCTTGGTGGAAATTGCCGCATCCGTTCATACTATGCGCTGCAAGGCGAGGGACTGACGAAAGCAACAGGAGAGAACCCTAATCCATTTTTCGAAGTTCCGACTGTGAAGCCACCGATTATTTCCCCCGAAGCACACATCACCAAGCCTGAGCTGAAACCGGTTTTTGAATACGATTTGAAAACCGTCAGGAGAGGCAAGTACATTGTCAGGCTGGCAAAACAATAGAAGGGTAATACATTCCCGATAAAACAACAGCAGGAGCAAGTCAAATCGCTCTGATTGACCTGTTCCTGCTGAATCTTTAATAGCTTAATATGTGTTCCGGTCAGAGTTTAACCAGTTTCACCAGGTATACGTCATTTTGCCTTAGCGGGAATTCCTTACTAAATGTACCATCCGAATTCACCTGAACCAACTCTTCTGCAACGGGGGCACCACTGTTCTTTTCCTTAATGAAAGCGACCTCCTGTCGGGTGAGTTGTTTCGGCCTTCCCAGTTGATAATAGGTCGTATACGGATCGTTAATTTCATAGCCAATCCGGTACACTTCCATCTGATATTTCCCGGCAGGTACTCCATTGATTTCCACGTGGACCTTTCCTTTTGATTTGGACGGCAAATCCTTGATATAATAAGCCTGGTTATTGATGGAATCGGGGAGGGTATAGGTGAAATCCCAAAACAGTAGCTGGATATCTCCGTCGGAATCTTTGCAGGCCCACGAAGCGCTGTCGGTATTTTGGAGTTCCGTCTTTCCCATCTTATTTAAGTAAGAATAGGCGAAGAAGGCCGGCTTCTTGATTCCCTGGTAATTCATCAATCCAAAGCCTCCATGAAAAGGAGTAAAACGTGGTCCGGCTTCCTCGAAAATATCGGTAAATGTCCAATATGACATGGAATTGGCCGCATTACCCACCTGTTTTAATTTTTCAAGAATGTAAGCCGCTTCGTGGTAACTGTCGTGAATCGGGTCATGTGGAGTATAGGAGGCACTCCATTCGGTATAGTGTAACTCCAAATTGGGCATCGATGATTCGGATATTTGTTTGCGCGAATGGATGACATCGCCACTTACGCTCAATTTATCCTTGTTCAGCACGGTACCAGTGGTTCCGTATTCGTCCAGGAAACCCTGTTTTACGCCGTAGGTATGGGTGCTGATGAAATCGATGGGAATATGGTTCTCGTCGCAAAAATTAATCATCTCAGGAACCCAGGCAGCACCTGCTGTAGCAGGTCCTCCTACACGGTAATCTTTGTTGATGCCTTTGATGGCTTCTGCTGTGTATTTATAGAGTTTGAAATACTCCTGCTGAGTCCCGGCCCAGAAGCCCGAAAGGTTTGGTTCGTTCCAGACTTCGAAGTACCATGTTTTCACTTCATCGGCACCGTAACGCTGCGTGAAATGCTGTACGAGGTGACGGATCAAATCAGCCCATTGGTCATAATCTCTTGGCGGAGTCACGTTGCCTCTCCACCAGAAAATGGTTTTATCACTGCTGGCGAGGGCATTGGGCATGAATCCCAATTCGACAAAAGGCTTCATCCCGATGCTCAGGATATAGTCATACAGTGCATCGATATATTGAAAATTGTATTCAGGATTTCCGTTCCGATCCAGTTTACATACGCCCATGTCGTCGGTTAACAGGCCATGCATGCGGATGTATTTGAACCCGCAATCCTTGTGAGCAACAGCCAGCTGCTGCTGCCAGTCGGCCCGTAAGCCTTCGTTGGCACGACCGGCACCTACACATTCCCGGAACATCTGATTGAAATCACCCTTTACACGGTTGTAATCAACGCTGATGGTCCTGACCTTCTCAGCCGCTTTCCGTGATTGATTGCGGGCCATCGTAGGACTAACAAACATCACGCTTCCCAGCAGGGCAAACAGAAACAAAGTTTTCTTCATGATATTAATAATGATAGGTTTGAATATCTGTGTTCATTTTGTAATGGACAATCATACCATCGTTATTGAGCAGCATTGGCACCTTCAACCATGGCGTCCAATGCCTGCTGATCGAACACGGTATCGTCGTTCCGGTTAAAAATAGCACAATTGTTATTGTCCATCGAACCATTATCCCAATAAAACGGCAAGATTCCGTCTTCTTTGGCTTTTTGCGTCACATACTTCAGGAAATAAGCTCTCGAAGCCAAATGCAATGTCAAGGCATCGCCGGTCAAATCCGAACGGCGTACTGCACTGAATTCGCCCATTACTACCGGAATTCCCTTGTCGACAAATTGTTGTTTCATTAGCTGGAAATTGCTATCTACTGCATCTTCTTCGCCCCATGTAGCATTGCGATCGGTATCGGTGGTGGAGTGATAGCCGTTGCCCCAGTAATAGAACATCTTACCCCAGTCGGCGTCTTCGGTCAATCCACAGAAATTCCAGGGAGTATAGTAATGAATTTCAACCATCAGCCGGTCGGCCACCTCATCTGTAGGCAATGTCGTCATCAGTTGATTGGTCTTCTCGATATCGGTCGATGGGCCTTGAACAACAAGGACCCGGTAACTATTTTTCCCTCCGGTCGATCGCACAGCGTCGATGAAAGTCTGGTGATAGGATTCGAGTACCGACATTTGCGTCGCGTCGTCGACACTCGGCTCGTTGGCGCTGGCAAAGAGCAGATGTTCATCAAAATCGCGAAGGGTTGTTGCAATCTGTTCCCAGAAAGCTTTCTGTTTGGCATTGACTTCTTCCTGTTTATCCAGTGTGCAGTTGTTTTCCAGCCAGCCGCCATCCCAGTGGATGTTCAGAATAACATACATGCCATCATCAACACAGTATTGGACGACCTCTTTTACCCTTTGAAGCCAATCTGCTTTAATTTGAGCCGTTTGGGCATCGGCCATGTATTGATTCCACGAACAGGGAATTCGAACTGCGTTGAAGCCGTTTTGTTTCACCAAGTCAATCAGCGCTTTGGTTGTTGCCGGATTTCCCCATGCCGTTTCCCCGCCGGTAGCTTCCAGCGAATTCCCCAGGTTCCAGCCCAGATTGATTTTAGCAGCCAGTTCAGCGGCGGTACTGGTCATTCCGGTTTCATCGGGTGCCAGTGGCGAGGTATTGTAGCTGGGATAAATCTCACCTTTTTGTGTAACGGTAATTTCAACAGTCGGGGCATTTTCAGCAGTCAACGTAAGTTTTGCTGTTCGGGCATTTGTACCGGTATTTTCCGGTGCTGTCAGATCGACGCTGGTTGAACCTTCGCCGCCTGTTGTTTTGCTCAGTTGCAACCAGTCGGCATCAGCGCTGATGGTCCATCCCTGGGCATCGGTCGTAATGGTGATGGTCGCAGAGTCGCCTGAGCGGGCGAAACTTAGGCTGGATTGGTCGGCCGATAGGTCGTACAGGTAGTCCGATGACGCTTGAGACACTGTTACATGAACCGGGTCGGCATCACCGGCCATAATCGTGAGTGTATCGGTACGGGCCGACAACGTTTTAGTCTCTACTTTTAATGAGATCTGGGCATTCTTGTCCGTTCCGCTAGTGCTCGATAAAATCAGCCAGTCCGACGCCGGATTGCTGATATTCCATGAGTCGGCGTCCGTCTCCAGGGCTAACATGGCGCTGCCACCGTTTTTTGAGATAGTGACCTGGGCCGGATCAACGGAGAGTGTGTTGGGTTGGTTTTTTTTCTGACAAGCGAACAATGAGAGTAAACTCAACATCAGAATGCTGATCAGCTTGGTTTTCATCATGAAATTCATTGGTGTTGGATTAATGTTTATTGGCTTATTCAAAAAAAGTCGGATTCGTCAGACAGTAAATACAATGCACTTATCTCGTGCCGCAATTGACTCTCTGCAGCACAATATTAAGCGGAAGCTTTTTCTTTCTTTTGACAAAAAATGGAAATCTTTTTGCAAAAAGTGTAAGGCCCTATCGGACACTTTCCCGGTATTGAGAAGGGCTTTGTTCGGTCAGACTTTTGAAAACGCGGTTAAAATGGCTTTGATTGCCGAAACCTACTTTAAAGGCAATTTCCCCAATAGGCCAATCGGTTTCCCTAAGCAATCGCTGAGACTCATTAATCCGGATACGGTTGATGTACGTCTTGAAATTGCAACCGTATGTTTCCTGTATGGATTGGGCGATTCGGCGTGGACTAATGCCGGCATGCTCAGCCACTTGCTCCAACGACAGTTCATGTTCATGAAAATTACGGTTGATATAATCGATGAAATCTCCGGCCGGTTGTTTTTCTTCCTCCACTTCCACGGATCGGTAGGAGATAGTGATGGAAACCTGTTTCCGTTTGAAATAAGCCCGCAGGTAATAAATGATAACTAAAAGGATAAGAATTGTTAACTCGATTATCGCCAGATGAAAGGCTAACCGGCTATTATCTCTGAGAATAGAAATGGAGTAGATATGTAACGAACAGGTCGTATTCAACAATGGTGCATAAGCGTTTCCCATGTTGAAATTATACACATGCTTTAGGTCGGGTTTGATCTTTTCCTGCGGGGAGATATGGTTCAGGCTGCGCCACCAGTCAGGCACATTCAGCTCGTTCATATCGATCGTGTATTGTTTTTTCTCCGGCGAAATCTCTTGTTGGGTGTAAAAGTTCAAATCTTTGCTGTTACCCTTTTGCCGGTAGTAAGGATTTAGGGTAAACAGCGAGAAATTGATGGTTTTTATCTCCTTTCCGGCAATGGTCAATCGGATTTGGTTGTAATGGGCCACGTTAACAATGCTGTCTTTTGCAGGGCCAATACTTAATCCGACGTAAGGACTCAGGAATCCTTTCTTTAATTGAAACTCGAGAACAATAGCCGTATCGGAAACGCTGTGTTGTGTAATCTCTGAATGGCCACCATTGACACGATCGGTATAAAATCCCACAGCAAAGTTATGCTCTGATGGGAATACATTGATTTCACGGAAACTCAGGAAATAGCCATAAATACCAACGAGCACGACGGTGGTGATAACAATCGTCCAAACATTGAATTTGTTGCGAAGAAAACCGTTCAACGGCTTGAAAAAAGTGGTGCGATCGTTATTGGTATGTAGGTTTTTTCCATTCATTCCGAAGCAGAGATGTTTCGCTTAGGCAAAGATGCATTAAGTTCATCAACTCCGGAAAAATATATTGGAAATAATGAAAGTGAGTGATATAATAAATAGTTAATTCGAAGTTTCCCTGCTTAATTCAATGAGCTTGGTGACGGTGTTAATATTGCGAACCGTTCCCGGCTGTTTTATCGGAAGCTTTAATTTTGAACGGCCCATACCATTTGGAAAATGGATATAGATTTCTCTCTCCGATAATGTTATTTCCTCTGGTCCGTCATTCGTAAATCCGTTTAGCAAATCCTGGGGTACCTTATCTGTGAAAAACATCACCCCAACCTGCGACGGATTGGCATCCTTGAACGGATTATTGGCAAGCACGGTTGCTAATTCGTTAAATTCTCTGACGATAGCCGGAATCTGCTTTTGTTGGGTTTCAGTTAGTGCCCGTTCAAGCTTTTCGATAATCACTGCTTCCTCTAGGTCGCTTTCAAAAATTACATTTCCGCTTTGAATGTAGGTGCGAACATTTTCCAATCCAATATCTTCGCAGATTGACTTTAATTCTTTCATTGAAACCTTGATGCTTTTGCCCACATTGATTCCCCTGAGTAGTGCGATGTATTTCATAGAGCTTCTTTTAATGACTACGAGAAAAATATTTTTTTGATTGTGTACAACGTTCGCTTTTATGTGGCAGGGACGCCCCCCGGCACTTCGGGGCAGGCCTGCCATATGACCGCGTGTTAGGTGTTGTTATTTTTTATCATTTATTATCTAGGAAAACATCAGCGTATCTATTTATAAATGAAATGTTTCCAATCCTGTAAATATTTTTTGTTGAACCGTAAAAGTCTATTTGCTTAATAGGTGTATGTGAAATACTGTCCGATCTGAAATCTGTGATTGTCTGTTTGAGTTCAACTAGCTTATTGTATTTTATTTTAGGTTTTCCATGAGCACCATAAATTTTAAAATTGTCGTTGCTATTTGACAGAATGAGATCAATGCTATTTAGATAACTATCCATGTCGTCTATAAGTAGCAATCCGTTATAAATCAGATCGCCGGGAAATATATATCTATTAGTTTTATCAATCACGGTTATTGAATTAGGGGAATGTCCTGGAGTGTGCAGGATTTGAATCCTACGATTCCCTAAATCCAAATCTTTTCTGGTTTCAATTTTGTATGCAATTTTTATTAAAATTGAATCTTGATATAATGTTTCTCGCTTTGAAAGGAATAAAGAAGTCCCTGTGAATTGTTCTTTATTTGGGATTTGGTCATTCGTGATTGCAATTCTATCAAAGTCATTAACAAATCCAATATGATCAAAATGAAAGTGGGATAAAATTAATGTAATTGGTTTGTTTGTCAGTTTTGAAACAGTTTTGTATATCGATTCTTTTTTATTTTCTCCTAAACCTGCATCGATAAGCAATGCCTTATTGTCACCGATAATCAAAAAGCAAGAATTTCCTTGAGAACTACTGGGCTCTGAAATTATGAACGTATTATCATCCAGTTTTTCAATCTTATACCAATTGTTCTTGTGATTCTCACAACTGATATACAAGATCGAAATTGTAATGAATATTAGTATTTTTAATAGTTTCGTTGCGTTCATTTTAATAACACCTAACTAGTTTGTATTTGTAATTAAAGTAACAGATGTTTCCGATCCTGGAGTGATGCGTGCCTTTGGTATCTTATAGTTTGAGGTCATCAAATGGGTTTTAATGTTTTGCGACACACGGTTATTTAGGTATGTGTAAATCTCTGTCGTTTTGCTTGGACTACGCCCGGATAGTTCCTGAATATACCGGCCTCCCATCGTTTGGCTCTGACGCTTACAGGCCAACTGCTTCGCCTGTTCAATCAATTTTTGGTTTGTTGGCATTTTGTTGGTTGTTTGGTTTCTCAAGGTAAAAAAAATCGTTCAGGGAACCTTTTTTCCTCTTCTTTTGTTCCTGTTTTTTTCTTCTCAGGTTGTCTCCCAAAACTTCTACGTATAAGTTCAAAAACTTCTACTGTTCTTTTCGGAAACTTCTACTTAGAAGTGATCCACCTTTCTACTTAGAAAGATGGAAAAAGAACAGTAGAAGTATGACAAGAGAAACGTAGAAGTTCTTGGGGCAGTTTTTTGTCATTGGAAAGATGTTATACTCACCCCATCCCAACTTCTTCTACCTTTTCCTTTGCTTCGGCCTATGCCTGTGCCTTTCTTTCTTCAAAAATTACCTCTGCTTAACTTGAAAGAATCCAAATAAGATTACCTTTAAGCGATTCTTGTTTTCGCGACTGATGAACATACTTCTGATAGAGGATGAACAGAATGTGGTAGCATTCATAAAGAAAGGATTGAAGGAGCAGGGATATTCGGTCTTTGCTGCGTATGATGGTCCCACCGGATTGGAATTGCTGAATCAGAACCAAATCGACCTGGTCATTCTGGACATTGTCCTTCCCGGGATAAATGGCCTGGAAGTTTGTAAGAAAATACGGCAGATGGGCTTTGTCGAGGTACCCGTTTTAATGCTGACCGCTTTGGGAACCACCGACAACATTGTTGCGGGCCTTGATTCAGGCGCCGACGACTACCTCGTAAAACCGTTCAAATTTAAAGAGCTGACAGCAAGGATCAGAACGCTTTCGAGAAGAAAGAACCTGTCCCTCGAAACCGGAAATCAACTGGAAATATCCGATCTGACACTCAACCGGAACACCAAAATCGCGGTAAGGGCGGGCAGGGAAATTAAACTGACTCCTACAGAATACCGGTTGCTGGAATACTTTATGAAGAATCAGCGGAAAGTGCTTTCCCGCATCGACCTTCTGGAAAATGTATGGGGCATTAACTTCAACATGGGCACCAATGTGATTGATGTGTACATGAATTATCTGAGAAAAAAGGTCGATAAAGGTTTTGACTCCCGGCTCATCCATACGGTAGTGGGAATGGGATATATCATGAAAGAGGAATAGTCCGGCTATGAAGATCCGCAATAAAATAACCCTCATCTTCACACTTCTTGCCGGTTCTGTGCTGTTGGTCGTCATGGTCTTCATTTACATTTTCTCCGACCGTTATACCGATTATGAATTTTATCAACGACTGACCGAGCGAGCCAATATCGTTGCAGGTGCCCACTTTGACAAAGATGAAGTGAGTGAGGAGGTTTACGCGGAAATCCAGGAAAAATACTTCCATAAGCTTTCGGAAGAAAAAGAAACGATCATCCCGACAGACAGTATGAAAAGGTTGATCAACTCCCAAAACCTACCGGGAAATTTCAGCCCGTCTTTCTTAGTCAAAATTCTTAGTCAAAAATCTGCCCGTCTTAGAACCGGAAAAATCTATCACGTCGGTATTCTCTACTTCGACAATCAGGGCAATTTTGTTGTGATTGTGTCGGCAAAAAATCGCTATGGACAGGCCCAGCTCAAAAACTTGCTACATGTCCTGATGATAGCCTTTTTTATAGGAATGATTGTCATCTACTTCATTGGCAGGTTTTACGCCGGCAAGGTGCTGCATCCCATAACCACCATCACGGCAAAGGCAACGGATATCAGCGTACATAACCTGCATCTTCGCCTGGAAACAGGAAACAACAACGATGAAATATCCGAACTGGCTACTACCATTAATCACATGCTCGACCGGCTGGAGACAGCTTTTCAACTGCAAAATAGTTTTGTGAACAATGCTTCTCATGAACTGCGAAATCCGTTGACGGCCATTCTGGGTGAGGCCGAAGTATCTCTTCAGCAGGACAGAACCAATGAAGACTATAAAAAATCGCTTCAGATTATTGAAAAGGAATCTGAACGGCTCAACAGTTTAATCACAAGCCTGCTGAAACTGGCTCAGGCCGGAAACGAGAATGACAAACTTGAGACCAGCCAGGTTCGGATAGATGAATTAATCATGGAGCTGGTTCATGAGTTGGCATGTACACACCCCGAAAATCAAATCAGAATCGATCTGTCTCAGCTGCCGGAGGAACCTGGTTGGCTGTCGGTAGATGGCGACCAAAGTTTATTGCGGGCAGCTTTCAGCAATATCATTGGCAACGCCTGTAAATTCTCGATGAACAAAGAAGTTGTTGTGAAAATAGCGGCAATACCCGGTTCGGTCACCGTCTCTGTCAAAGACCACGGAGTAGGCATTGCCCAAACGGAACTTCAAAATATTACCGAACCTTTCTACCGGGCTACCAATGCCAGGAGCTTTAATGGATTTGGTATCGGATTGTCATTGGCTCACCGGATCATTAAACAGTATGAAGGAACATTATCCATCTCTTCCGAGCTGCAAAAAGGAACAGAAGTAACGGTTTCATTTCCCACCAGTACCAAGAACTTTACATTATCATCCACAGTGTGAAACGATATGGAGTGAATAAAAATCAAGGTTTTTACCCTGGGTCCCTAACGGGAAACCTTGATTTTTCAGGCTTCACCCTTCAGGGGTTAGGTAAAAGGACTGGAAAATCTTCACATGACTGAGTTTCATTCAACCGATCTTCAAATTCTAATCTCATTTTAATCTGGTTCTTAATCCATTTTAAAACCACCGGCTTATCATTGTTCTGAAGTAATTCATTTTCCTTTAGTGAAAGACCTTCTATGCTTTGATTAAAGGATAAAAACCGAAATGAAGCAACGGACTGATTATGAACCAGAACTCAATGCGAATGACAACAAAGAGATTGCTTGTTATTGACGAAAATCTGAAGACCGCCACATCCCTGAAGCAAAGCTTGAATGAATTAAGTTATGAAGCAGACATAGCCGACGCCGATAAAACGGGTAAATCGCTGGCTCTTTCGGGGTTGTATGATTTAATCCTGGTTGCTGTAAAAAATACCAGTTCCATAGGTTTTCAATTTTGCCGGATTGTCAGGGATAACAATTACCAGATTCCGATATTGATTTTATCGGCATCAGAAGAAATCGAAGATAAATTATGGGGCTTTGAATGCGGTTGCGATGATTTCTTATCCGTTCCTTTTAATACCAGTGAACTGAAGGCCAGGATAAAAGTATTGTTAAGAAGAGCGGAACAAATTCCGGTCAGCATTGACAAGATCCGGATCGCTGATCTGGAAATAAACAGATATTCAAAAACAATTTTCAGGAATAATACGCATATCAAACTCAGCTCGAAAGAATTTAATTTGCTGGAATACCTGGCTGTCAACAAAGGAAAAGTAGTCAGCCGTTCTGAATTGAGCGAAAAAGCCTGGAATAGGAAGTTCGATCAGAGTTCAAATATTGTCGATGTTTATATCAACTCGTTACGAAATAAAATGGACAACGGCTTTAATCCGAATTTGATTCAAACCCGAATCGGTTTTGGCTACGTAATGCAGGAACAGTAAATACGAAAGGGAACGTTCCCTTTTTTGTTGCTCCGATTTTAAGCTCATGTGTTTGCCACCAATGTTAGCAATAATATCGACATGACGAAGGCAACCGGCCTTCTCTAAAGCCCGTGAATCATCTGTTTCACGGGTTATTTTTTCCTTCACAAAACCGGGTGCAGATGAAACTCCTGATGAATTAGTGAAAAGGAAAATTTAGTCCATATTCTTTACACAAATCTCACTTGTTTAGGTTTTTCTTTAAAAAAAGACTGAAAAACTGGTTGTTACGAATTTATTACACGTTTTCGGCACCCTTCAGCTATCCTGAATAAACTCCGGATTTGTAAAATACTGTAATTTAGATAAATGTTGTTTTGCTGTCTCGTCAGATATTGAAACCTGGTGATTATCATGATAGGGGGCGAACCTACTGATTTCTCCTTTCTTATACTGATTTGCTATCGATGTTTTCCTATCTCATTGTCTCCGATAATCAATTATTACGAAAGTATTACGATTGAGAATTAAACGTTAATAATCTATTACACATGTAAATAATTGACGAAATCTAATTCCAGGCTAACTTTGTTCTAATCCGGTTTTAATTTGGTTTTGATTTTATTTTAAATAATGGTTCAAATCCTTTTAATGAGGCTTTCTCACTTTCGGAGTTGTAAAACAAATTGATATCACATGGCGGATTGATGTAGCCCGGAATGTACGTTACGATTGGCTTTTCATCCGTTAAGGAACAGCTCTAATTTAGTTTTCAACCCAAAATTTAACTCATGAAAAATTTTTTTGCGGTACAGCCATCCAATCATAACGGCAGACGCCTTATGTTGTGGATTATTGGATTGTTGTTGATGTCTTCCCAGGTGTTTGCACAGGGCACGACGATTAAAGGGAAAGTGATCGACGAAGACGGTCAGCCTTTAATCGGAGCAAGCATTGTGGTAAAAGGAACAACCAATGGAGCCGTAACGGACGTTTCAGGGAACTATACGCTGAACGTGACAGAAAAGGATGCAATCCTGGTTTACTCTTATATAGGATATACTACTCAGGCCGTGCCTGTTACCAACCAGACCACTATCGATGTAACCATGAAAGAGGATAAAGCTGGTATTCAGGAAGTGGTGGTAACTGCTCTCGGTATTAAAAAAGAAAAGATCGATCTGGGGTATGCTGTCCAGACCATCAGTCCCAAAGCCTTAACAAGGGTGACAGATCCCAACCTGATCAATGACCTGAACGGAAAACTGGCAGGCGTTTATATTACCAATGGTGGGGCAGGAGTCGGATCAACTTCCCGGATTGTTATTCGGGGCGAAAATTCCTTTTCAGGAAGTAACCAGCCGTTATTTGTAGTAGATGGCGTTCCCATTAATAATGAAACATATTTCAACGATGCTGTCGAGAACTCTTCCAGCGAAGGCACATGGGCCGAGGTCGACTGGGGTAACGGTGCTGCCGAGATCAACCCCTATGACATTGGTGACGTTACTGTATTGAAAGGTTCTACAGCTGCTGCCTTGTATGGTTCGCGTGCAGCCAATGGCGCTGTGGTGATAACGACCAAGAAGGGCACGGCAAAGAAGGGTTTGTTGGGTGTCAGTTTCCATTCATCCACTACCTTGGATACACCGTTAAAATTACCCCGTCTCCAAAATGAGTACGGAGCCGGAATTAACGCTTATCCGCTTTCCGGATCACCGACAACCTATTCTTTTGTCAATGGTGGTACTTCAAGCGAGAATAATATTCCGAACTGGGGTCTCAAATTTGATCCGTCTTTAAATGTACTGCAATTCGACAGCCCGGTAGCAGGGACCAATTTGCAGGCAGGCGATCTGGTTGCTTTGGGACTTAACGGAAAAACAGCAACTCCGACCCCCTGGATTGGACATGCTGACCACTTCAAGAAATTCCTGCAAACAGGAGTTACAACGCAAAACAGTCTGGCTTTCTCCGGAGCAACCAATAAAGGCAGCTACCGTTTCTCGTTTGGCCAGTTGTATAACAAAGGCATTCTGCCCGGAACGGACTTGAAGCGCTACACCATCGCTTTGCGTGGCGAACATAAGTTTGGAGATAAACTGACCTCCAATGTTTATATCAATTTCATTAACAGCAACAGTGCCAACCGGCCCAACATAGGATACGGCTCTGAGAGTGTAATGTATACGTTCTTCGGAGTTTATGGAATGCCGATAAACATCGACATTAACTCTCTGAAAAAAGAGTGGCAGTCGGGTAGGGACCAGCAAAACCAGTTTCGTTACTGGAAAAATCATGATAACCCCTATGTTACTCTCCATGATAACGTGAATAGTTTCAATAAGAACAGGGTATTGGGCAATGCGTCGCTGAAATATGATTTCGACCCGCATTGGAACCTTATGGTAAGGACTGGGTCAGACTTTTATGTGGATAACCGCGAAGGTCACCGGGCTTTCACGACAGTGCGCTTCCCTACTGGAGGTTTCCGTACGGATGACGTCAATTACTTTGAGAATAACACCGACTTCCTGTTAAGCTATAAGAAAAAACAGAGTCCTGTTTTCAATGCCAGCGGTTCACTTGGTGGCAACCGCTTCATGCAAAACATTACCTATACCCGGAATATTGCGAACTCGTTAATTACTCCGGGGCTATACAATTTCTCCAATGCGCAAAACCAGTTGCCTACACTTTTGGAGAAATCGAAAAAGATCATCTACAGTCTTTACGCTATTGGCGACTTTGATTACAAAGGGCAGCTCTTCCTGAATGTTACCGCCCGTAACGATCATTCCAGTACACTGCCAAAGGGAAGTAACTCGTACTTCTATCCATCGGCTTCGCTAAGTGCTGTTATCTCCAGTATGGTACAGATGCCGAAAGCCATTTCGCTGTTGAAGCTTAGGGCGTCGGCCGCCAAAGTCGGACGGGATGCCGATCCGTATTCGATCAATAATACATACGTTACACAAACCCCATTCAACAATTATCCGTTGACTACCGGTGACAATGTTCTGGCGAATGCCAATCTGAAACCTTCGGCCACCACAACGACTGAATTTGGTGTGGATATGAAGTTCCTGAACAACCGTATCGGGATTGACGGGGCAATTTATAACTCGGATACCAAAAATGAGGTAGTCAAACTTCCTGTTCCGGTTTCATCGGGTTATACCAATGCGTATGTAAACGGAGCTTCCATCAACAACAAGGGAATCGAGCTGATATTAACGCTCTCACCATTCCGTTCCAATACAGTTGACAAACTAAACTGGGATATGACGTTTAACTTTAGTCATAACGTCGCCAAAGTAACTGCTTTACCAGACGGAATCAGCAGTTATACGTACGCCCAGGTAACCCAGTATGACCGTTACTACCGCGCCATACAGTACACTGCCAAGGTGGGCGAACGACTGGGTAACATGTATGGAAATTCGTTTGTCAGGGACGATAAGGGAAACATTGTTTACAAAAACGGCGTGCCTCAGTTTACAACTACTCAAAATACATTGTTGGGTAACTATAATCCCAATTTTGTTCTCAGTTGGTCAAATGATTTCTCCTATAAGAACTTCAATCTGAATTTCCTGTGGGATTGGCATCAGGGCGGCAAATTCTATTCCTATACCGAACTGGGTGTAATGGCCGGTGGTATGTCGGTTGAAACATTGCCGGGCCGCGAAACAGGCATTGTTGGAAAAGGCGTGATGGATGATGGTACCGGTCATTATGTTCCCAATACGGTGAAAGTTGATGCTGCGACCTATTACAACAAGTATTATAATGCCACCAATAATGAGGCTTTTATGTATAGCGCTTCATATCTCAAGTTGAGGGAAGTGCGTCTGGGTTATACCTTCAGAAACATCTTCAACGACAATTCTACGTCGGCCTCTAATCTGAACATTTCGTTTGTGGCAAGAAATGTTTTGGAATTTACCCAGAACAAGGATGTCGATCCTGAAACGCTTGCTTTGCGTGGTCAGCAAATATTGCCCGGAACAGAATTCCTGAGTATTCCGTCGACAAAAAGCATGGGGTTCTCACTGGGTCTTAATTTCTAATGTAACCGATTAATAAGAAAAAAATGAAAAAGAATAGATTTGTTCTTATCGTTCCAATCATAGCGAGTTTGCTCTTTAGTTCCTGTTCCAAAGAACTCACAGATGCAAATATTAATCCCAACAGTCTGGAAAAAGCGGATGCCACGACCATGTTGTCCAATACAATCGTTTCGGAATTTTACCACAATGCCAACATTGCGTGGACCCTGGGAAACGGTTACAACCAATACATGACTTTCAGCCAGTCGTATTACAACCAGGCGACGCGCTATTCTCCTGTAACAAACGAACCCTACTGGACTGCCATGTATGAAGCAGCACGCGACGCTAATACGTTAAACGACCTTGGGCAATCGCAGAGCAACCCGTTTTTGCAGGCAGTGGCGCTTACTTTGCGCTCCTATGCTTTTGCTCAATTGACGGAATTGTGGGGCGATATCCCATTCTCAGACGCTCTTCAGGGGGCTTCCGGAACCTATACTCCTAAGTATGATACCCAGGAAACAGTATATACTGATGCTAATGCCGGAATTCTTGCCAGCTTGGCGAAAGCGGATGAACTCCTGAAAACAAGCTCCAATGGCGAGATCAGCGGCGATTTGTTGTTCAATTCAGATGTTACTTCCTGGCGGAAATTCGTTAATGCGCTCAGATTGCGCTACCTGTTGCGAATCTCTTCTAAAAAGGATGTTTCAGCCGAGATGACAGCTATCGTTAATGACGGTACGCTGATGGATGATGCATCGCAGAGTGCGGCCATTCAACTGCCCACTTCCATTCCTTACAACTTTGTGAGCCTTTCTGAGCGTTCCGGCGACTTTGCCGTTAAGTACATGAACAGTCTTCTTTACGATACGTTTAAAGCAACCGGAGACACAGCCAGAGTAAGTGATTATTTTGCGGTAACAGTCAATGCCTCTTCCGGCAGTGCTTTCAGTTTCGACAATTACGGAGGAATGCCCATCGTTGTCGATGCGACCAGTACGCAGGCTGCTGCAGCTTCTAACTTCAATGCCAGCTTCACCAGTGGCTCCAACAGTTTCCTCACCAAGGCGCGCATCATGACCTATGCTGAGCAGGAATTCATTCTGGCCGAAGCCGCTTTGAAGGGGTATATCCCCGGCGATGCAGCTACCTATTACAACAAAGGTGTCATGGGCGCTTACGCGGAAATCGGACTGGATGCTGCCACTGCTTCCAACTACCTGATGCACGACGGTGTGAAATTCGATAGTTCTTCCAGTGATGTGTCGCTGAAGCAAATCATTACCCAGAAATGGCTGGCCAACATCGACAATGGCTTCGAAGGATGGATTGAATACCAACGCACCGGTTATCCGGCCTTAGAGACGGGCGGCAGTGCCAATATGAACAATGGAAATATCGCTACCCGCTTCCTGTATCCAACAACCGAAAGCACGATTAACACCACCAACTACAACGACGAAATACAGAATATGGGTGGAAAAGAAATAACCACCTATAAAGCCTGGTGGCAGAAATAAACTTACTGATTAGTATATAGTCCAAAGGGGAAATCACACAGTCTGATTTCCCTTTTTTCTTTATCCTTTATCTTTTTCCCGTAACATTTTGAGGCTAACAACAAGCATCATCACATCGTAATTCGCGGTGTAAATCCTTTGCCACACTCCTTTGTAGTGAAGGACAAAATTGTCGGGCTGATAGTATTTGGCAATTAAAAAAAAGGTTGCCATCACCAGGCCAATTCCAACAACCGTCCACAGGTAAGTATATAATTTTCGATTTTCATTTCGGGGAAACATCAACATCAGCCAGAAGGGTAGCAGTACAATTCCAGTATCCCCGATTCCGCTAAAAACGTTATGTAGTTTCCCGTCGAGGGTAATGGCCGTATTGGGAGGATTGATAGGGAAACATCCCGAACCAATTCCTTCTCCCAGCGCGTAAATCAATAAGGAAAAAGCTGCCAACTTTAGCCACTTGTTTGATATGTACACCCGGGAAAATGCGATGACAAATAATGATAGCAACACCGAAAAAGTGATTCCCCATAGCGACACCAAATGTTCAATCGGGCTTCCGCTTTGTCCCAGGTACGACATCGATTCTGCTTTCCAGTTATAACCGGGGAATTTTGAACCAAACCAAATATCGGTAGCAAATTCAAGAATAAAGAATAACCAAAAGGACACCAGGCCAACCCAAATTATCGTTTCTCTTCCTTTCATCTTCGTGAATTAAACCCTAATGATAAGTATTTCATTGATTCCATTCAAAAAAAGAGTTCTTGTTTTTGGGGAGGGGACGGGTTTAATCATTCAATTATCAAAGCTGAGAAAGAAACCATTTTTAGTTTGCTCAGGTCTTCAACCTTTTAATGGTCCAAATATGGAGCCATAATAAATTATTGCAATAGCAATTGAAAATATGAATCAACTAAAGTGATTGATGCTTTTCGTCTTATTAGAGTTTTTATTATTTCGGTTAGGCAATTATCACTTTTATTCCGAGTCGTTCTAATTCATCCTTCATTTTGGGATCAATTCCGGAATCGGTAATTATGGTATTGATTTTATTAACGGGGGCAATAAACGCAAAACTGCCTCCGTTGAATTTACTCGAATCGAATACGGCAATCACTTCCTTGGCAATCGAAATCATCATTTGGTTCATGCTGGCTTCTTCCAGGTTGGGAGTGGAAACTCCTCTTTCCAAATTGAAGCTGTCAATACCCAAAAAGAGTTTGTCACAATAAAAATTCTTAAGAAAAGATTCCGGAATAGGGCCAACCAGCGAAACAGATTTCTCTCTCAGGTAACCACCGGGAATAATTACCTGGAATCTTTTATACTCATTTAAAACCATTGCAATATTGAGTGCATTGGTAATAATTGAAAGGTTTTTGAATTTATGCAGGTTTTTGGCAATTTCCAGAGTCGTCGTTCCCGAATCAAGAATAATTGTGTCGTTTTCTTTGATTAGGGAGACTGCTGCTTTACCGATTAATTGTTTTTCCAGATAATTCTTTTGTTGCTTAACTGTAATAGGAGCATCTTCTTCAATCGGGTTATAATTAAGCTGAATTGCACCTCCTCTTACGCGAAGTAACAAATTCTTTTTTTCCAAAAGTTCCAGATCCTTTCGAACTGTAACTTCCGAAACATTGAATTTCGCACTTACATCTTTAACTTTTACACTTCCCAGTACGCTTAATTTCTTTAATATATAGTCCCTTCTTTCAGGGGTTAAGTTCTCAATAGTCATATTGTCTTTCTTTTGGTTCAAAGATATAAACAATCCCTTAATTTCAGAAAAACATTCCTCCAAAGTGAGAATCAGAGTTGGTTAAATGCCTCTGAATATGGCGTGGAATTTTAATTTTTTCTCTATTTCGTAAAGTTTCGTTTTGTTTTTTAAAAATAATTTAATTTATTTGTGTGAAACAAAACGAAACTTTACGAAACAAAACAAAATGTTTTTCTGGGGTGATTATTAGAAATGAAATCAAATATTACTATGGCAAGAATTGATAATGTGGTTGAAGTAAAAGGAAAGTTCACCCGAAAGGAGATTGCCCAGCAGCCTGAAATGTGGAAAAGGACTTTTGAGATGATCAGAGAACGAAAATCAGATATTGAAGGTTTTTTCGGGGGATTTTCTGATAAGGATGTTGATGTGATTCTTACCGGAGCTGGAAGTTCTGCCTTTATCGGACGGGCTGTGCATGGAATAAGGATTCAGCATCAACAAAAACAGGGACGAGTTATTCCTACGACGGAATTGCTGACTCATCCTGAATATTTTTTACAAAAAGACAGGACAACCCTTCTGGTTTCCTTTGCACGCTCCGGAAACAGCCCTGAAAGTTTGGCCGTCGTAAAAATGTTGGATAATTACTGTCTGGATGCCTACCATTTGATTATCACATGCAATGAAGAAGGAGAACTTTATTTAATGACTGATAACAGCAGGAGTTTGCGAATTCTTCTTCCGCCTGAAACGAATGATGTCAGTCTCGCAATGACAAGTAGTTTTTCGTCCATGATGCTCGCTTATATCTTGATTGCGAAAATCGATCGATTGGAAGAAGAGAATGAAAAGATCAATCGCTTGGCAAAATGGGGAGACGTAATTCTGAAAAAATACGAAAAGCAGATTTCCCAGATTGCTTCGAAAGAATTTGAAAGGGCTGTATTTCTTGGTGCAGGTCCATTGCTTGGAATCGCAGAAGAAAGCCATTTGAAACTACAAGAGCTTACCGACGGGAAAGTGATGTGTGCATTTAACTCTTTTCTTGGATTTCGTCATGGACCGCGTGCTATCGTGAACGAAAAGACGCTGCTGGTTTATTTGTTCTCAGATGATGATTATTCCCGAAAGTATGAATACGATTTAGTTCGCCAGATCAACCAATCGGTTAAAGGAATGGCTCAAGTTGCTGTTTCGCATATGCCGGTAGCCATTGAGCAGGTCGCATTTGATGTCGACGTATGTTTTGGAGAAGAATCTGATTCATCTGTGGAGATTGAATATCTGTGTGTCGTCGAAATCATGTTAGCTCAGTTGCTGGGTTTTTATAAATCAATGAGCTTAGGGTTAAATCCTGATGCACCTTCCTCATCAGGTACTATTTCGAGAGTGGTTGAAGGCGTAATTATCTATGAACGGAAATAATTAAGGAAATGATTAAAGCAATCGATAACACAAGGAAGAAATTAGACATGCCTAAAACGGAGTATGTTCTAAAACGGATTAAAGAACTGGAGGTTGACGGACACCCGCCCAGAACACTCTTTGCAGCCTGTCCAAATTCTATTTCAGTAATTCAGGCTTCACTTAGAGCGGCAAAGCGAAACAATGCTCCCATCAAATTTGCGACTACTCTGAATCAGGTTGATACGGACAGAGGTTATACCGGTTTCACCCATGATGAGTTTGTGCGTTATGTTGAAAGGGAATGCCAAAAGATCAATTTCGATGGACCGGTCATTATTGCCATTGACCATGGGGGCCCTTGGCTAAAGGATAAACAATCTGTTGAAAAATGGTCGTTGGAAGAAGCAATGGATGGAGTTAAGAAGTCATTTGAAGAAGCTGTAAAAGCTGGCTTCGATTTAATACATGTCGATCCAACCGTTGATATCTATCTTGAACCCAATGAGGCCATTTCGATTGAGGTTGTAGCAGCAAGAACAACTGAACTCATTAAGCACATAGAAGATTTTAGGCGGAAGAACAACTATCCTTCGATTTCCTATGAAGTAGGAACAGAGGAAGTTCATGGTGGCCTGGCAGATGAGAAGACTTTCGATACATTTCTCCAGTTGTTGAAGGATGGATTGCGTGAGGTCAATTTGGCCGATATCTGGCCGTGTTTTATTGTGGGAAAAGTCGGAACAGATTTGCATACAGCAACATTTGATCCGGAAGTTGCCAGCCAGTTAACTCAAAAAGTTAAACCATTCGGGAGTTTGATAAAAGGACATTATACCGACGGAGTCACCAATCCCGAGGCATATCCTCTTTCCGGAATGGGAGCTGCCAATGTGGGGCCTGAATTCACCATCAGCGAATACGAGGCTTTAATTGAACTGGAAAAGATTGAAGAGAAATTGTTCGAAGATGGACGGATTGCCATCAAATCCAATATGAAGACTTTATTGTGGGACGCAGTAATTGAATCGGGGCGTTGGAAAAAGTGGCTGTTTGACGATGAAAAAGGAAAGTCATTCGATGCTGTTTCTCCTGAACGTCAGGAATGGCTCATTTCAACGGGTTGTCGCTATATCTGGCAGAAGCCGGAGGTTGTCATTGCGCGCTACCAGCTCTATGAGAATCTTAACTCCAATGGATTTGAGGCTGAAGAAATTGTACTTTCCCGGATAGAGCGGGATATGGATAAATACTTCCGTAGTTTTAATCTGGTGGGTTTAAATAGTTACCTATGAAAAAGCAGAAACTGGACGTATTGGCCATTGGGGAACTCAATGTTGATTTAATCCTGAATGATATCGACGGTCGGATAGAAATTGGCAAGGAAAAACTGGCAGGCAACATGTCGCTTACCCTGGGAAGTTCGACTGCGATTTTTGCTTCCAATCTGTCGAGTCTGGGAGCTAAAGTTGGATTCCTGGGAAAAGTGGGTGTGGATGCATTTGGTGAATTCGTTACTCAAAAACTTGCAGAAAAGGGAATTGACACTTCACTCGTGATTGCAGAAAAGTCTCTTTCCACTGGTGCTACAGTGGTGCTCAACTATGGCGAGGATCGGGCAATGGTAACTCATCCCGGAGCAATGGATTTTCTGAGTATGAAAGATATTACTGACGAGCATTTGGCCAGTACAAGGCATATTCATTTTTCATCGCTTTTCCTTCAGGCAGGGTTGAAAAAGGATATTCATCTGTTATTCTCTAAAGCCAAAGCGCTCGGTCTCACAACCTCTCTCGATACGCAATGGGATCCGGCAGAAAAATGGGAATTCGATTTTGAATCCATTCTTCCTTTTGTCGATGTTTTCCTTCCCAACGAAACGGAATTACTGCATCTGACAAATACCGTTACGGTAGAGGCAGCAATTGAAAAATTGGAGCCATATGTCAGGAATCTGGCTGTCAAAAGAGGTAATAAAGGCTCTGTCCTTTACCGACCCGGTGAAGAATTACTTGAGCTGTCAGGTTATCTGAATACAGATGTGGTCGATGCCATCGGTGCCGGCGATAGTTTCAATGCTGGTTTTATTTATAAGTATGTGAATGGAGCTTCTTTGGAAGAATGTCTGGATTTTGCCAATCTGACCGGTGCGCTTAATACGACAGCTGTAGGTGGAACGGGAGCTTTTGCATCCAAAGAGTTGCTCAGCGAAATTGCCCTGAGAAAGTTTAATGTTTCAATTGACTTTTGATTATGAAGCTTCAAGAGAAATTACAAGAATACAGGGGCAGAGGGAAGGCGATTTTAGCGACCAACTTTTACAACCTCGAAACGCTGGAAGGTATTCTAAGCGCTGCCAGAGAAGTTAAAGCCCCAATCATTTTACAACTTTCGAAAAGCTCGATTGACTATATCGGGCTGGAAATGGCTGTGACAATGGCCAGAAGTGGTCTGAAAGAATACAATGTTGAAGGATGGGTTCACCTGGATCACGGAGATAGCCCGGAACTGGCCAGACGATGTTTGGATGCCGGTTTCGATTCGGTAATGATTGATGCCAGTGAAAAAAGCTTCGATGAAAATGTCAGAATAACTTCGGAAGTCGTTGAATATGCCAGGCGCTATGGTGCCCATGTGGAAGCGGAACTTGGTTATGTGGCCAAACTCGGACAAAGTCAGGAAAATCTAGTGTTCACCCAACCGGAAGATGCGTCGAGGTTTGTCAGTATGACGGGTGTTGATTCACTTGCCGTAGCCATCGGTTCTGCTCACGGATTTTACAAAGATCCACCGCATCTTCAGATTGATCTGTTGGAGAAAATCCGTCAGGCGACCAATGCGACACTTGTTTTGCACGGAGGTTCAGGTATTCCTGAAGAAATGCTCTTGAAAGCAGTTTCGCATGGAATTACCAAGATTAACCTGGCTACTGAAATCAAGGACACTTACATGCGGGCACTGAGACAGCAAATGGAAAAAACATCGGAAATTGATTTGCGAAAAGTGTTTCCGCTGGCAATTACTTCGGTTACCGAGTTGATTAAATCGAAGCTATTACTGTTAACCTAAAAATGATTCTGATGCGAAAGATAATTGGCATTGTATTGATTTTGCAACTTCTACTGATTAGTTTGGTAGCAGAGGCTCAGTTGGATATGAGCAATTTCGGCTCGCTTGATCCTTCAGCGCAGAAAGGTAAAGATATACTGCTGAAAGATTATCAGCCAAAATCAATTTATAACATTCCTCAAACTAAAATTGAGCATGCCCGCTACAAGGTAATCGATATCCATTCCCATCCATATGCTGCTACAGATAAAGAAATCGAAAGCTGGATAAAGACAATGGATGCGATGGGAATCCAGAAAACAATAATACTGACGATGACGACAGGGGCGAAGTTCGATTCGCTGGCAGCCAGGTATGGAAAATACGGCAATCGTTTTGAATTGTGGTGCGGATTCGATTACACGGGGTATGACAAGCCTGGATTTGGCCCGGCAGCTGTGAAGGAACTCCAGCGTTGCTACAATATGGGAGCCAGGGGCGTTGGCGAACTAGGCGACAAAGGTGACGGGTTATTTTATTCTTCTCCGACAAAAGCGCTCGGGATGCATTTAGATGATCCGCGGATGAAACCACTACTTGAGAAATGTGCTGAATTGCATATGCCGATAAGTATTCATGTTGCCGATCCTTACTGGATGTATCTTCCGGTAGACAAACATAATGATGGTCTGATGAATGCCGCAGAGTGGCATATCGAATTGAACCAAAAAGGGAAGTTGGGATTCGATGCATTAATTCAGACACTGGAAAATGCCGTCAGGGAGAATCCTAAAACAACGTTCATAGCCTGTCACCTGGCAAATTGCAGTTTTGATCTAGGGAGACTGGGGAAATTATTGGAAGAGTACCCAAATTTTTATGCCGATATATCAGCCCGATACGGTGAAACGGCCACCATTCCCAGGTTTATGAAATCATTTTACGAAAAGTACCAAAACAAACTGCTTTACGGAACAGACATGGGAATGGATTCGGACATGTATAAGATCACTTTCCGAATTCTTGAAACCTCCGATGAACACTTTTATTATCCTTCATTCGACTACCATTGGTCATACAGTGGCTTTGAATTGAATGATCGGGTACTTCGGAAAGTTTATTATAAGAATGCGGAAAAACTAATCGATAAAAACTAATTGTTATGGCTGCCAATAAACTTCTAAGAATTCAACCTATTTTATTCTTGATTGTCGCTCTGTGGAGTTGCACAAACAAGAACATCATCAGGACAGGAGATCTGCAGTTTGAGCTGAACGGGAACATGCAGACCAAAGTTGTTCTGAGTCAGCCATCCAACGTGCCTCTGATGTCCGGATTTTCAGATTCTGAATATTTGCTTTCAGGTTTGAAGAAAATCAATGATTTCCATTTAATGTCCTCAAATAGTACAGCCATTAAAACTTCAAATGGTCCGGGCAGATCATATGAATTTATTGGGGCACATGATGAGGATGGAATTTCCATTAAGAAGATATTAACGATTCATACGTTCGAGCATTTTCCCGGGATGCTGACCACCCAGGTAACGTATGTGAATACCGGGGAAAGAGATATTCCGGTATCGTCCTGGATTAATAATGAATACGCCATTCAAAGTGAAGATGATTCACCAGCCTTCTGGTCATTTCAGGGAGGTTCGAGTAGTCACAGGGCAGACTGGGTTTTGAAAGTAAATCCAGGCTTTTACCAGAAGAATTACATGGGAATGAACAACTCTGACTATGGAGGTGGCATTCCGGTAACGAGCTTATGGCGAAAAAACGGAGGTATTGCTATTGGACACTGCGATACGGTACCGCGGCTGGTATCCTTACCTGTCGGCATGGGAGAGTATGATAAGAGTGCCACAATTAAAGTGGAAAAGGATTACTCGAAAGAATTGGAATTAAATCCCGGAGACTCAATTGTAACTCTTGAAACCTTTGTTATGCCGCAACATGGCGACTACTTCGCTTCATTGAGAGAATATGCAAATTTCCTCTACCAACGCGGTGTTCATCAACCACAGGATGAAAGTTGGGCTTATGAGCCAATGTGGTGCGCCTGGGGCTATGAAAGAAATTTTACAGTTGATGAAGTTCTGAATACACTTCCCAAAGTAAAAGAGCTTGGAATAAAATGGGTAGTTGTAGATGATGGCTATCAACAGGCCGAAGGAGACTGGAATTTAAATTCCCGCACATTCCCGGGAGGCGAAAAGCAAATGAAGCAACTGGTGGATAAAGTCCATGAAATGGGATTGAAAGCCCAGATTTGGTGGGCTCCGTTGGCAGCCGATCCGGGAAGTAATTACCTGAAAGAAAATCCTCATACACTGTTATTGTCAGACGAAGGCGTTCCCCGATACATTACCTGGTGGGACAGCTATTATCTGTCTCCTGTCGATACTACCGTAATCAACAGCAGCAAAGACCAGGTGGTTAAGTTTATGAAAGATTACGGATTCGATGGTTTGAAACTGGACGGACAACACATGAATGCCGTGCCACCAGACTATGCCCATGGAAACAATCCGCTTGAAGCCGTTCATCAGCTTCCCGATTTCTTCAAGGCTGTTTACAACACGGCCAGATCAATTAATCCTCACGCGGTCGTACAGTATTGTCCCTGCGGCGATTGTGTGTCTCCGTTCAATCTGGCTTACGCCAATCAAGCTGTAGCTTCCGATCCTGAAAGTAGCTGGCAAATAAGGCTTAAAGGTAAAACGATAAAAGCACTGGCACCCGGATTAGCTTATTTCGGAGACCATGTGGAACTCAGTGATGGGGGTGATGACTTTGCTACATCATTCGGTATTGGTGCCGTTCTGGGGACAAAATTTACCTGGCCGAAAGATAATCCCTATGTGAAAGACGGTAGTTTCTTGTTAACCCCTCAACGGGAGAAGGTTTGGAAACACTGGTTCACTCTTTATAACCAAATGATGCTTTCTAAGGGAAAGTACCTGGGGGAATTATATGACATCGGTTATGATAAACCTGAAACACATGTGATTGAGCGTGATCACCAATTGTATTACGCATTTTATGCTGATTCGTGGAACGGCGAAGTCGAATTCAGGGGATTAGATGCAAAAAAGTATCAAATCTACGACTATGTCCACGACAAAGTGCTGGGAGAAGTAGAAGGTCCTGTTGGACGTCTGAACCTTGATTTTAAGAAGTTTTGTCTTGTAGAAGCCAGGCCTGAATAGGTTTGTGCCTGAGGAATTGGGGTGTAAGTGAACCCTGTTTTCCGGACTTTCATGAGACAAATCAATACTTCAGATAAATATTATGTAAATAAATACCTGTAAATCTTGCTTCTATGAATCAACTTATTAGTAAAACTGCTCAACGATGGGTTCTGGTATTCATGCTGCTAGGCATTTTGAGTACCCAGGTTTTTGCCCAGGGAGTTACTGTTAACGGAACAGTCAAAACAAACGCCAATGAACCGATTCCTGGTGTTAACGTGGTCATTAAGGGAACAACACAAGGTACCATTACAGATTTGGATGGTAAATACTCGATTCATGTTAATTCTCCGGATGATATTCTCGTTTTTTCCTTCATCGGGTATGTACCCCAGGAAAAAAAGGTGGGGAATAATAGTGTAATAGACGTCATTCTTCAGGAAGATGTGAAAGGACTCCAGGAAGTCGTCGTAATGGGATATAGTGATAAAAAGAGAAATGAAATCACTAGTGCGGTTACTACTGTGTCTGCCGATAAATTGAAGGATGTTACATCAAACAATATAGGGACCATGTTGCAGGGAAAGGTCGCCGGTATACAGGTTTTCAATGGATCTGGTCAGCCCGGATCAATGCCTGACGTACGAATCCGCGGTATTTCTTCCATGAGCGCCCCTCAAGGCCCTCTGTATGTTGTGGACGGAATCATTGGTGGAAGTTTCGATCCCAATGACGTGGAAAGCATAACAGTGCTGAAGGATGCCGGTGCAACCGGAATGTACGGTTCGCAGGCAAATGGAGGTGTTATTGTTGTTACCACGAAAAAAGCTTCGGGTGATACGCCGGCGATAAATGTGAAAGCTGTTACCGGAATTCGGATGGCTGATCACGGAAATGTGCATATGATGGACAGCCGAACGCTTTACGACTATCAACGGGAATTGTATCGCGATCCAAAGTTGTTCGTTATTGATGACAGCAAATTTCTGCAGGCAAGACCAGCATCCATTCTGGATGTCAATACAAATTGGTTGAAAGAGACATTCAAACCAGCATTGGTTCAGAATTACTATGTGTCATCTACCGGGAAAACAAAGAAATTATCCTTTTATCTCGGTGGAAGCTATTACGATGAGGAAGGTACTTTCATCAATACGTACTTCAAGCGCCTTAATTTGCGGGCCAATACAACTTATCGCATATCCGACAGAATTTCGATTGTCAACAACATCAATCTTTCAGGTTCCAAAACCCGAAGTGCCGATTATATGAATATTTACTATTCGTATGTCAACATGCCATGGGACAATCCTTATGATGAGAATGGAAACCCGAGGAGTTTTAAAGAAGCAGATGGTATATGGTCAAAGGATAAAATTAACCCGATTCAGGCTGCTGATAATTCGAATCTTTCAAACCTGGAACTGAATGTTGATTATGATTTTGATTTGAACATCAAACTTTTGGATTGGCTTACATTTAGCAGCACCAATCGTTTGAGTGTTAACAATGGCATGGATAAACAGTTCTATGCGAAAAATGCAGATAACCTCTCTTATTATGGCACTGGTTATGTAAGTTCAACATCCAATATCTCATATGGAGGTATCACTACCAATCTGTTTAAGTTTCGTTATGAAAAGAATGATAATTCATTAAGTGGGTTAGTCGGAGTTGAGGCGCAAAGGACGAACAATGACTATATTACCGGATCAGGGCAGGGTATGCCGGAAGGACTTTCCGCTCCATCTGTAGCCTCTTCTAATTTTGCTATCAGTGGAGCGCCTGGACATACCGTCATGCAGTCGTTCATCTCGCAACTAAACTATAACTACAAAGGGAGATATTTCTTCACCGGTTCATACCGTATCGATCAATCCTCTGCTTTCAGTCCCAATAACCGGACCGCGCATTTCCCCAGTTTATCAGGGGCATGGCTGCTGAGTCAGGAAAACTTTATGAAAAGTGTAAAAGCCATCGATAACCTGAAGATAAAAGCTAGCTGGGGAAAGACAGGTATGAAGGACATCGGCGCTTCCAAATATCTTGAACAGTTTGCCTATACAACGCAAATCGATGGTCAGGTTGCCGCTGTACCTTTTCAGTTAGCCAATCCCAATCTTACATGGGAGCAAACAACCCAGATTAACGTTGGACTTGAAGTTGGGTTGTTCAAAAGGGTAAACCTAAATGTGAATGCATATAATAATCTGACTAATAACCTGCTGGTTTACCGGGATCTTCCACCTTCCGGCGGATTCGCCAAACAATGGCAAAACACGGGTTCGGTAACCAACAAGGGTATTGAATTGAGTCTGTCTTCCACAAATATTAATACCAGAAAAGTAACCTGGACGACAGATTTCTCTATCAGCTTTAACAAGAATTCACTTACCGATTTTGGCAGCGATACGATTATTAATGCCAATAGTTATGGTATTACGCAAATTTACAGGGATGGAGGTTCTCTCTATACATGGTACGCAAAAGAGTATTATGGTGTCGATCCTCAGGATGGTTCCATGTTATGGGTCGGAAAGGATGGAAGTCCAACCCACGAATACCAGGATGCACGGAAAGTTGAATATGGAAGTCCTATTCCAAAAATTGAGGGCGGATTTTCAACCAGTATCCGGTATGCTGATTTAACCTTGCGTGCCAATTGCTCATTTGTGACTGGCAATAAGATATACAACTATTTCAGAAGGTACGTGGATAACGATCTACAGGACCCACAGTTCAATACGATGATGCCGAGGGACGACTGGAGATTGTGGCAGCAGCCCGGAGATATTGCAAATCATCCGTTACCCCAGAATGCCCGTAACTCGTTTGATCCATCAACCCGGTATATTGAAGATGGAAGTTATCTGAAAATTCGAAATATCACTCTTACCTATAGACTTCACGGAGGAATTATTGAACGGTTGAAGATGAAGAGCGTGGATGTCTCATTGAGTGCTGACAATGTTTACACCTTTACCCGATTCTGGGGACAGGATCCTGAAGTTTCCATCAATCCATTAAATGGATTACCAGGATATGCCGAGTTTAAATATCCTAACAGCAAGCAGTATGTATTGGGAGTGAATATTAATTTCTAAAACCTTATTGTGATGAAAAATAGATTCTTATATATAAGCATAATCGCTGTCCTCATTGGGTTTACGGGATGTGAGCTAAACGTAGTTCCAAGTGATGCTCTGACAGGAGCCCAGATCACAACGACATCAGATGGTTTACCAAGTTTGATAAACGGAAGTTATGCATTGTTTAAAGATTTTCCGGATCCTAACTCGACAAACAACTGGTACTTGCGTCAGTACTTTCAGTTAAGCGATTTTGCCAGCGACGATATTGTGTGTGGATACAAATCGGAAGACGACCTGACAAACAGTTTTCGATATAACGACCGGGCTTCTGAAAAATCCAATATTAACAGCTTCTGGGAAGTTTCTTATAAAGTTATATACGGAGCCAATGTTTCTATAGAAATGGCGGAGAGAAAAGGCGATGACGCTTTAACCAAACAATTGGAAGGTGAAGGTTATTTCCTAAGGGCTTTCGCCACACAGAGCCTTGTGGAGCTGTTTGCCAAACCATACAGCGAATCCAATGCTTCAGCTCCCGGTGTCATTCTTCGTGAAGATGCGTTGGATACCAAGCCAAAAGCAAGGGCAACGGTCGGTGAAACATACGATTACATCATCAGTAGTTTGCAAAAAGCTGCGACTCTGATGAGTGAAGATATACCAGCTGAACGTCAGAATAAAGGTTTTGCTTCCAAATATGCTGCATGGGCGTTGCTTTCCCGTACCTATTTGTACAAAGCAGATTATAACAATGTGATTGCCTATGCCGATTCAGTAATTAATTCGGGTATGTATGCGTTGGAGAGTGCTGATTCTTATTCCGATTATTTTGCCAATGCAAAGACCTCTGATGAGACCATTTGGTGCATTCCCTTCTTGCCAGTCGATGATAAAAAGGAAGCTTCTGTTGCGTCTATGATTTATAATGGTCCCAGTTGTTGGGGTGAAGAAGGTGCAACTCCGTCTATATTGAATGTGATGGGGTACGGAACCGATCTTCAATATGTCGACCAGCGATGGAAATATATCAATACTCAATCGCCGGGAACCAAAAACGGAGTTACGATTTATTATATCAGTAAATTCTCAGGGCAGGACAATAGCGCAACGTTGAGTTCACCCGTAATGTTACGCCTGGCAGAAGTCTATCTGAACCGTGCCGAAGCTTACGCAAATTTGGGACAAATAAACGACGCCATAGCCGATATAAATATGATTCGGGAAAACCGCATGATTCCCGGAGACTATGGAACCATGGACGATTATTTGTACGATGTGAATCGCGACCAGATTACAAGTAGCAATATATTGGACATTGTTTTGAAAGAAAGAAGGATCGAGCTGGCTTTTGAAGGACATCGATTATTCGATATCGAAAGAAATAGCTTACCGCTTGTCAGAAACTATTGGGGATACCATCTGGATAATTACAATGGCATTCCGACATCTGCAGAACCTGGTTTGGGTGCGCCCGGTGCCGTCATCCCGGCAAATGATCCGCGAATGGCATATCCAATACCAAGCAGTGAGTTAAGTACAAATAACCTGGTTGTTCCTAACTAAAAAATTGACATCATGAAGACAATAAAATCACTCTTTATATTCTTTTTCTCTTTGGTTCTTCTTTCCCTTTATTCCTGTAGTAAAGAAGGAGAATACGCGTTGCAGGATCCTCCACCACTGGATTTTAAGGTGTACTTCAATGGGCTGGACGTTTCATTTGTGAACAATGCTCCATCAGCAACAAATGTTTCCTGGGATTTTGGCGACAGTTCATCTTCATTGGCGGGAGACTCAGTTGTCCATCAGTATAGCACAATTGGTAATTACCTGATTACTATGTCTGCAACGGTTGATGGTCAACCCTACGATTATCATAAAGTATTAAGGGTCGATAAAGCCTCATCAATAAAGCTGGACGATAATTCGTTTGATGACTGGAACAGTGTTACATATCCCGATTTTCAACTGTATGGAAAAGACAACGTTTTGGGAGGCAAAGTTGACTATGATGCAAACAATGTTTACATATACGTTGAATTTAATGCAGTAGATGGCGCAGGATTGGACTCTCACATTTTTGGGATCTATATGGATACCGACAATTCAATAGCCACCGGATTTACCATGAAGGGAATGGGTGTTGACTACGCCATCGAAGGAAATCTTTATACCGGTGACATATGGCCATCAAAGGTTGATTTTGTTAATGGTGACTCTGGCTGGCCATTCGTTGAATATGATCCTGCAAATCCTATAATACCAGGAACAATTATGGAAGAGAATGGGGTTATAAAAATGGAATTTGGGATTCCCCGCGAAAGCTACAACATAAACAGTGATGCATTTCAGTTCTATATGAGTATTATGGATTCCGATTGGTCAGATATCGGTAATCTCGTTACAGCTGATTATGATGATAAAATTGTTGTAAAAATGGATAAACAGTAAGGTGTCAATTTAGCGGGAAGAGGTTGGATTTGATTAACTTCTTCCCGCTTTTTATATTTCTGGCCGGAAAATGGCTTTTGCAGGAAAGGGAAATTTACGCATGAAGAACAGAACTGGAATGAAAAATAATTTATGGCTGATTTATGCCATCGTAACAACAATAACCTGGGGAATTTGGGGGGCTTTAATCGAAATCCCTGAAAAAGCCGGATTTCCTGCTACGCTTGGATACACAATGTGGGCACTAACGATGATTCCGTGTGCGCTAATTGCTTTGAAATTGATAAAATTCAAGTTGGAATATAATCTCGAGTCTGTTTTTTATGGAATCCTGATTGGTTTAACAGGGGCAGGTGGGCAACTAATTCTTTTCGAAGCTTTGAGAGAAGGTCCTGCGTACATCATTTTTCCAATCGTTTCACTCTATCCCGTGGTAACGATCATCCTATCTGTCTCGATATTGAAAGAGACAGCCAACAAAAGAAGTTGGATTGGAATCTTTCTGGCGCTGATTGCCATATTTCTTCTTTCTTATATGAAACCTGAAAAACTGGATGTAAAGGGATATTTATGGCTGGGATTATCGGTTTTGGTATTTATTATGTGGGGGGTACAAGGATTTTTTATGAAAGTTGCCAATAATAAAATGTCCGCTGAAAGTATTTTTACTTACATGGCTTTATCCGGCATTCTTTTGATTCCGTTCGCCTTAATGATGACTGATTTCAATCAGAATATTAACTGGGGATTTAAGGGGCCATATCTTGCTGCTATGATTCAAATCCTGAACGCAGTTGGAGCGCTTACGCTGGTTTATGCTATGCGGTACGGAAAAGCGATTGTCGTTTCTCCGATGACCTCTTTATCTCCAATGATAACAATCGTATTGTCACTGTTGATTTATGCTGTCATGCCTAATCCTGCTATGATGATTGGTTTTGGATTGGCATTGGTTGCTATTTATTTGTTCTCGACCTAAAAGTCTTCCATGAGCAACCTCGTAGTTCTGATTGGAATATTGTTTCTGGTGGCCTGAAGCTATATGAGAATAGAGGTCACCGCGTGGTTCTCATTTAAACTGAAATGTTCTGCGTTGAATTGACATGACAAAAAATAAGAAAGCCTGAAAATCATACGATTTTCAGGCTTTTGACTTTAATTGAATCTTGCATTGTCGGGGTGATAAGATTTGTATCAATCCCCGTAAATTATATGGTATCAAATACCTGACAGAATGATTGCTCCGGAAGTTACCTATTGGTTCTCAGTTTTTCGAATTGGAACTGCAATCGGTAATCCTCTATTTTTGCTAAATTAATATGTTGACCTATGATTTGCAATAAATAATTGATATCAAAATGATTTTAGCTTCATTAACAGTATATCGTGAAATTCCCATATTGAGCCTCGCTCTCCAATAGGCGTTTTTTGAGCAATTTGCTTAACACAATCGTCCGCTGATCGATTGCACTAAATTCGCCATCGGAATAACAGTAATAAATAAAGTATTGAATATTAATAGGTTTAGTTGTTGTGTGTTTTTTATGCATTATAGATTATCGTTCTTCTTGTGGTTCCGATGTTTAGTGATAAAAGGTTTGACTTTTGTTGTGTAATGTCTGGCGCCTTTTCCCAATGATAAATGAGACTAACTACTTCTAACTTTTTTGAAAATGATATTTTTCAAGACCTTCATAAAGTATCGGACATCCGTTTGAAAAGGATGTTTTTCGTATTGTTCCAGGTATTTTAGTTCTGATTCCATAATCTCTTCAATGTTTTTAGGGAGATCTGCATAATATGGTGGAATTAGCCCCGGTTTATGCCGGATGCGTTTTTGCTTCAGTTTTTCATTATAGATGTTGAAATAGGATTGGCTTATGGGTCTGACGCCTATTAGCTTTAAATCACCTTTCAGCAGATTGATTAACATGGGCAATTCATCGATCCAGTATTTGCGTAAAAAGCTTCCGATTGTGCAGACTCTGAAATCGTTTTTATACTTCCCGTTTTCTAGTAAGTGATTGATTTCATAAACATAGTCCTGCAGAAATTCAGAGTAGGGATGCATGGTACGAAGCTTGTAAACTTTGATGATTTTCCCGTTTTTCCCAATTCTTTCCAGCTTTATCAATAGTCCGTTAGAAGGCGATTTGGGAAAAAGAGGTTGTCTTATTTTTCGGGCTACAAAGTATAGATTCCCATCGATGCGTTCCAGTCTTTCTATTCTAAAACCACAGGCGATTAGCCGGCCCAATATTTCTGTTTTCGTTAGTACACGGTTTTGTCCTCTGGTCAGGAAGAAGTAGATTTTTTTTGTGATTTTAAGTTTTGGAAGAATCCTTTTGATGATAAAATCAGCTGTATAAAAAAGATAGTTGAGACCTTTGGGGTATTTATTGAGAATTCTGCGTTTTCTCAGGTTTTTGGTTTCCACACATCCGATGAAGAATCTACCCTCCTGTAATCGGGAATTGACCGCCTCGAAGAATTCGTTGATGTACCGGATGTCGTTTACCCGTTTTAGATTAACGATGTTTTGGAACAGTTCTATTTGGTTTAGGATATTAAATCGGGTCGTGGTCGAAATGACAAGGTTGGCAGGATTACTTAAGTCGACATGGCGGTTAATAAACGTGAGTACTTTTTGACCAAAATATTCTCTGATATGTGACTCGCGAAACGCGACGGCATCGCGTCGGTAATTTGCCGGAGATACTGAAAAATAGGTTCTTTTCAGTGTGCGGCGTCTGCCTTGCAGGTGAATAATACCTGAGTCGGTGATCATTGGTTTGGTTGGTAAAATGTTCTCCGGAAGAGTTAATTGAATAAAATCAATGAATCTTCAGGTGATATCGTCTGGTATAAACCATCGGTTTCGCAAAGTAGAATGGGTTCAATATTCAGGACAATCAGAATCGATCGTTTAAATTGGTCCTGAATTGTTGTGCCGTAGTTATCTGAAATGGTATTGGTATTCGGGGTTGATTCGCATTGTTTCGAAGCTGTCGGGATAATTTTCGATAAACCATGCTAAAAATTTTGTTGGATTGATAAAATCTTTGATCATGCTATCTCTTTTTTCTCTGACATTATCTTTTAGTTTTGCTGTTTTTATTAATATTTCTAAGTGTTTCAATACCCCCTCGTCATTCTTAAAGTGTTTTAGTATACCGTGCTCTTGTGCAAGATTTAAGTAACACATTAAGGGCAATGAATTTACATAAATCGTTGGTACGCCCAATTGCACACATTCGGAAGCCATCGTACCACTTTCACCTACAAAAACAGAGGCGAATGCTAAAGCATCATGCATCCTTTCCGGTGGGATTTTTATTTGATACTCCTCAAATTCCGGTTCAATCTTAGTTTCCGATGAAATGAAAACCTTGTAATGGATTTCCAGTAGCTTAATTATTTGTCGTTTTAGTTGAATAGATAGACCTTGTTGATTTGTATCATGGAATGCATTCCATGATACAAATCGAATAATGGCATATTTTCCTTTATTCGGTAAGCCTAATAACTCATAAATTGATGGATTCGGATTAAACTGGTTCGGGTGCAGGTAAAGAGTCTCTATCACACAATTCAATCGTATCTGTTTTACTCCCAGGTTATTCTGGTAAGACATTGGTGTGATGATCGCTTTTGTAAATGGATAAGTGAATCTTTTATGTATTTTATCTGTATGTTCTGTGTCATTTAATGCAATATGCGGAACGCCCATAATAAAGGCAGTTTGCGCTGCATACGGGGAACTAAAACTAAGAAATAAGTCGGGGTTGAATTTTAGAGAAGCTTTTAAAATAAAGAAGTCGGCATAAATCATGTAGGCTAATTTCCCCCATTTGCTATTTTTCCCTTTGCCTCTTGATATATATTGAATTTCATAAAACTGCATTAACTTTTCAATTACCTCTCTTTTTCTTGAGATAAAAAGAAATTCATGCCCCTTTTGTGACAGGGTAGCATATAGGTTTCGGAAATAGTGAACGTGGCCCGGATGCCCAATATCGATGATTATTTTCATTTTACCTGAAGTGCTTATCTGTAGGGTATTACTCTCCTATGTTATGTCGATAAACATCTGACAGTTTTTGCGACATTTAGTTTTCATGGGGGCAGAAGGTGTGCGCTGTCATGATAGTCTTCGATAAGGATCTTTAACTTACGGGTTGGCTAAAAAGCATGGTAGATTATTCCTCATTAATTATTAACTGATGTTTTCCGCTTTCGGTTAATGGAATGTGTTCAACAATCTGGATTTCCACTGTTGTCTGCATTTCCTTTTGCCAGTAGGTCCTAATAAATGAAGAAATGGCTTCGTTAAAATTTTGATTTACGACTAAATTAAACAATACGCGAGCTTTCTGATTAATTATCTGGAAGCGTTCTACCGTTCCGAAGCAAGGCAAATCTCGTCTCGAGAAAAAAACTGTAAAATGGTGGAAAATAAATTTTCTGTTATTCCGGGTAAATGCATCACTACTCCTACCTAAGATTCTTTTTATTTTGAGATGTGTCCGATGACACTCGCATTCTTTTGTATCAATCTCAACTAAGTCTCCAGTATCGTATCGGATGAAAGGATGTGCCAGGTTCCACAAATCTGTTGATATTAAGCGGCCAACTCCGCTTTTGACAGGATTCTCATTATCGTCAAGTATTTCACTAATCCCATACTCTTCAGCCGAATGATAGCCGGTATGGGTGGGGCATTCGAAAAAATTGGAGTTTCCTTCACAACTGTAAGTGTCATATATTTTGCAGCCAAAAGCCTGCTCAATTTCTTCCCTTGTTTTAGGAAATAGGGTAGCTCCTGTTGTGGTGATCATTCGGGGGGAGTAGCTGAAATCTGAATGTTGTTTTTTGAATCGAGCCAAAAATAACAACGGATCAGGATTGGAGCGTATGACTACCGGTTTATAATCCTCAATCCTCCCCAGTATGGATTTGAAGTTTTCATCCATCAGCGGGCTAGTAGACAAGTAAAGGTTTTTACTGATTCTATCCTGTAGCCTTTTGATTGGATTTTTCCTGGGATTTTGACTGAGCTTGACATATTTGTCCCCAAGACGAAATCCCATCCAATACCAACCTCTCAAATTGGCAGCAATGTTTAATGAATAAGCATCCCGTGAAGTATAATACAGCAGAGGGACTCCGGTAGAACCGCCTGAACTTTTCTTAATTCTTTTTCTTGCCGGCACCGAATCGGAGGTAAATCGGACGGTTCCCTCTTGTTTAATTATCTCTTTGGTTAAGAGTGGTAATTTTTTTAAATCATTTTTGCACCTTATATCTTCAGGTGTAATTTTTAAGGAATTGAATAGATCTTGATAATAGGGTACGGTCGCATACGCATGTCTGATTATAAATTTCAGGTGTTCGTTTTGGTAAGCATCTATTTGTTCCCGTGTCCACCACTGGCTCGCTTGAAGAAATCTTAGTTTTGAAGCAACTGATTGCCCTGTAATTAGATCACCAAGTGGAAGAACAATATTTTCGGTTATGGCGTTGGTGAATGACATATATCGGAGTGAGCTATTTATTTTGGTAGAGCGGTAACAATCTCATTTTAACTTCGGGCCATTGGTATGCCCTGACACTTTTTTTTGCTTTCTCCAGAATTTCAGGCATTTGATTTTGGTGGATAAATATCCATCTTACCTTATCTGCAATCTGTTCAGGGGAATGAATATCCACCAGGAATCCGTTGTCGCCATCGTTTATCATATCCGGAACTCCTCCAACGCGGGAAGAAATAACCGGAATACCTGCAGAAAAGGCCTCCAATATCGACATCGGCTGATTATCGTGACTAGGGACTGTGATAAGAATATTATTCTGATTCATTAATCCCGGAATCGTGTCATTGGCTACTTGTCCAACGAATTTGATTCCGGGTATGTGTTCCGACTGTTCTTTCAGCTGTTCTTCAAGTGGACCGGAACCGGCTATTTGTAACGTTGCTTTAGGGTACCCCTTCTTGATTAACTGAAACGCAGAAATAATATCCTGAATGTTATACACCGAAGTAAAACTGCGGGTCGATAAAAGTCTGGGGGTATCGAAGCGTGTTTTGCTCTCTTTTTTAATTTCAATATTGATTAAATTTTTCAGGATTGTCGTATCTATCTGGTAATTATGGAATATGTTTTGAAGAAATTCCGACATAACTGTTATGTGGTCGGCTTTTTTCATTATCCGGCGTACCCATTTTATATGTTTATGAAGAAAGGTTTCAGCTCCCCCTCCGTGGTAGGTAATAATTGCCTTTTTCTTCAAGATAATCTTACTGACTATGATTCCGATGAATATAGGATAAAATCCAAGTCCTGAACATCCATGAATATGAATAACATCAAATCTCCTGACTTTTTTGATTAGCGGAAAGACAAGGAACAGGCGCAGGAACGGATTTCTTTTCGTATTGAAAATTTCCACCTCGAACCCTTCACTGGTCAATTTGATAAGTTGGTTTCTTATCACAACTGAAATTCCACCTTTCCTTAAGTGGTAGTTGGCTACTATGAGGATTTTCATACGGATGATGATTGATTAAATTTTATAAAAACGAAGGGGTACTGTTTTTTGTCATTAAGAAGAGAGCTGCTTATTGGATAATAAATGAACCGACTTGTTGCATTTGAGAATGATATGATGAAAATGAAGAGAAATGCGAGAGCCGGTTGGAAGGAGATGGAGCCATAATAAAGAAAATAATCGATTATGAACCAGATGATCATCACCAGTTTAAACTTGTTTTGTCGGATGGTATGAATGATGGACAGCATGAAAAGGAGATATGAAAGTGCTCCCATATATCCGAGCTTGTATACTTCCATCGTAAAGGCCCCCATTAGTCCTTGATGCTGGATATGATAAGCATCTCCGCCCACGAATCGACCGTTTTGGCTTGTGACTACCTGTGAGACGCCGTTCCCGAATAATAACCGTTTGGTGGTATTTAAATTCATCGATTGAGGGCGGAATAGCATCAGGAGCGACCCGCCTCGTCCACTGGTTATCTGGGGGGGATGTAGTAAGTCGTCAGTGCCAAAATTGTATCTTAGGGCATACCGGTAGGCATAACCGGGATCGAATCTTCCCCACACTTTGCCATCCGGGTTTAACGTGTAGTTGGCTCTTAGTCCTATGTATAGAAGCAGAAGCCCCAAAGGTGCGTATTTAATTAAGGTAAACAGTTTTGTGTTCTTTTTTGTCATAAGGAACATCAGGCCAATAAAGAGTGGGAAAGTGAATATGGGCGTTCTTTTCGCGCTAACCAAGGCAATCAATAAAACCGAAATGGCCAGGAACCAGTCCTTCTTTTGCAGTTTTCCCCTGCATCCGAGCCAAATAAGAAAAATCCCGAGAATGGGCAGGGTAACAGCTGTTCCACCTCCAATTAGTTGAATGGATCCGACAATACATTCCATCAACCCCCCCATAATGAAGAACTTTAAAAGGCTAAGAATTACCTGAATGAAGATAATCAACAGTAGCAGCCTCGATAGCTGAAGAGGTTTTATCGGATGGTATGAGACGCTCTTCATACCGTGATAGGCTAAAAACGGGAATGCATATTTCATTGCATACTGGCTGGTAACTGTAAGCCCGTCTTGCGGATGCAGCAAAAAGGATACCCAGTAGGACAATGAAAAAAATACAAATAGCAGATTAATATACCAGTCGTGTTGGTGGCCTTTTACAAATATTGATTTTCCCCACAGGGCAACGGCATAGCAGAAAAGTATGATCTTCAGAATGTTTGCATTGAACAGACCGATATACTCCAGGTAGTCAAAAAAACCAATCCAAAATAGTAATACAACGAAAAGGGTGTATTTTGTCAGGTGGAAGCGATATAACGTATACATTCCGGCTATAAATACCAAACTGTAATAGATAAGCAATCTGGTGCCGGAAACATTTAGTCCACTGATTAATTCCATGGTATCTGCTGATGCTTACTCCGGGAGAAAGAACTCCCGACTGTTTGAAAGGAAATGCGTAAATAGTTGCCTACCGGCTGTTTAATAGCGGTATCAACTTGTTTTCTACAATGTCCTGCCAGGTGTGGTCCTTCAATGTATTTTGAATATCTGCAGAATTGTATTTCGATTGATTGGCTGTGATTCTTTCCAGGGCCTGTGCGAAACTTACGGGAGAATCGTCGCATAAAACACCATTGTCGTTATTAATGACGATTTTATTTTCAAAGGTGTTGGTGGCAATGCAGACCATTCCGGAAAGTATGTACTCAAACGTTTTGGTCACCGGTTGATACTGATAGTAATCCGTCACGGGTACATACGAAACGCCGACATTGCAATTATTGAAATAGGGTGACAACTCTGAATGAGGAACGCGTCCGTGTAAGGTTATTTTATCCGAAAGATTTAGCATTGCTACAAGTTCTTTGATTTCTTCCATTTCATTTCCCTCACCGATAATGTCATAGCTAACATGCTGAATTCGTGGATGATTTTTACAAAAAATCGAAAGTCCTTTCACTGTTTCGGTAATATTCCTTCCGTTGAGTGTTCCAACATAGAGCAACTTCAGTGATTCAAACGTTTTGGGCCTGGAGGAAATAACATCGGCTCCCAACGGCAGGATGGCTGATTTCTCAGTGGGTAACTTTAGTTTCTTTCTCAGCCCTTCCGATATAATGGTGACAAAATCAAAGTGGGCGCACGCTTTTTTTAACCTCGAATCATATCGAATTCTTTGATTTTCATCCTTGTTTATTGATAATGTGCGAATGTCCAGAATCATTTTCTTCCAGGGGAGTAATTTTTTTAGATATTGGCAATTTTCAAAGTAATGGATAAATACAGTGCCTTTGAATATGAAAATATGATGCAGCGCCGAGGTCATAAATCTCATGCCCCTAATGGTTTTACTACCTCTCCAAGAAACATAATACACCTCGACTCCTTCGATAGATATTTTTTTTTTGCCGGAGTCGAAACAGAAATATTTAACCTTAGACTCATATTTTAAATATTCGCAAAATTTATAGTAATCCGTATGGTATCCAAACTGAGCTTTATTGATGATGAGAATCTGTTTTTGCATACCGTGTTTTTAATGTTCTCGCAGGTAACTTAATGCAAACTGTTTCAGATTATACTGTTTATATAAATAGACGATTGAAGCTGCATCCAGGATGAATAGGATCGCCAGGGTTGTCACCCTGCTTACACCCAGTGTTTTAAAAAGATAACAGCCAATGACACTTGTAATTAGTATGAAAATATTTTTCAGGGGGAATGAAAGTGCAAACTCTCTGCGTGTATAGTACGAAATACTGAGATAGGAGATTAGTTTCGAGATTCCCAATGTGATGGGTACGGTTATGATACCGAACCTCGGAAGAAAAAGGAAGAGCAGCACTAAATTAGCGGCACTACCGGCAATATTGGCATATGAAACATATTTGGTTTTCCGGGTTATTCCGGGGCCAATGCCTGCAAACCAGTAAAGAATGGAAATACTCATGGGGATTGACAAGAGGATTAGATATTTATAGGCGGCAATGAAGGCTGCGTTGCTCAGCAATAGAACGATATAATCAGCTAAAAAGGCCAGGTTAATGGAAATCATTATCAAGATGATCGATGCGGTATGGAACAGACGAATGACATCCTTTTTGAAATCAGGCGTCCTGAAATTTTCATACACATAGGGATTCCAAACGTTGCCAAGTGCTACCCGAATCAGAAGGAAAATGGATGAAATACGTAAAGCGATAGAATAGATGCCGGCATCTTCAAGGGAAATATATTTGCCAATTAATATTTGTCCGACCGAACTGTCAATCCAGGCCGCGAGAATGGCCGGCAATGTCGGGAGGGAAAAACGCAAAATTCTCCAAAGTAGCTTCTTGTCAAAGACAACCGATACATTCTCCTTGTTTAAAAGGAAAAAATAGATGATTCCGATGATTTCCCCTCCAAGCATGCCATAGAATACGCCTATGATTCCTGTTTTTAATGCCAATACAAAATAAATGGTCAGAGAAATCTGGATAAGCAGTTGCAATCCGTTGCCGATGGAATAGCGTACCGCTTTTTGCTGATACCGAGTCAGAATGCCAAAATAAGAGAATAAGCTTCCTGCCGGTATGGTTAGCAGCATAATGACAAAGGCTTTTTCATAGCCTGGAATATTTAGAATATTCAGGACCCAAAACTTCCGGGTCGTCAATAAGATGAATAGGATCGCAAATGAAAATAAAAGGATAGAAAAAAGACCGGTTGATACGAGTTTCGTTCGCTCAATGGATTTCTCGTAATAATCACGGGCCACGCCTGAGTGTATGTTTAGGTTGGAGAAAAGGTCGATGATTCCTTTGCAGGCAACAATCATGGCCATGGCCCCATACTCCTCTTTACTCAGGACGTTGGTGTAAAAAGGCAATAAAAATACGGCAGCAATTTTTCCTAAAACAGATGTCAGCCCATAGATGAGAAACTGGTTAAAAAACTTGCGCATTTACTATTTGAAGATTACTTGTGCAAAATTCTTCATGTACGATGTGGTCATAAATAGCAATCCAGTTAGTTATCGTTTCATCCCATGTTTCGAAGCCCCATTTTGCTCTATTGTCTTCGCATCGTGTCAGTTCCGTTTCTATGTTATCTGATATTCTCATAACTAATTCCGGAAGAGAAGCATCGATATGATCCAGTTCATAAAAATGAAGCTGCTTTTCTTTGAAAATATCGTAGGGGAGCCATTGTCCGGCGATTAATATTGTGCCAGCCAGAATCGTCTCAATAATACTGGCAGAGTGCGCATCAAAAAGCGATAACTGGACCAGGATATCGGTCGCGTTTCGGAGTCGGGCTACTGCTGGTTCATTCAGGTGCTCCGTTAAAAGCAGGTAGTTGGCACCATAGGATTTGGCAAGATTCTCCACCTGCCGGGTATAGGATGTTGCACATCCATACATCATCGGAAGTATGATCGTAAATTTTTCCTTGTTCTTCCGGAAGTCCGGATTGGTAAACAATGCCTCCAGTATAAGCGTGTGTTGATGTATTTTTTTGCCACTGTATCCAATCGACAGGGTGATGGCATTTGGATTAATTCCCAACCGCTTTTTGCTCGTTCTTCTGTCCTCTGTCGATTTTATTTTGTCTATTTCAGCGTAAACACCCGAACTGTAAATCGCGTAAGTGAGTCTCCGTTCATCAATGCCCAATTTCTTAATTTCATCGAAAAGTTCGTTTGTGATGTAAGTGATGCAATCTGCTTTTTTCAGGAAAGACTTCAACCTCGACCGATAAAGCGCTTTGCTCAGGAGAATTCTTTGGTGCTCCAATTCGCCGCCCCAAAATGTGGCAACCGTTTTCTTACTGTATTTCAAAATATGATTGGGAAACAGTATTACACCAGGAATCAACCATTTAAAATGGATGATGTCATATTGCTTCTGTTGGGCTCTCAGAAATTTGTGTAGTGCGTACCACGTATAGAATGGTTTGATAAAAAAGCGAATGCCTTTTATTTTGCTAAGAATTGAATCTTCCCATTTATTCGGCAAAATGGCGCGGCATGCCGTCAGGTCATATTTCCCGGTGATGGCGTCGATCGAAAATACATCAATATTTATTTCCGGATTTTTTCCTTTCAACTTCTTCGTGTAATATTCAAAGAATATACTGTCGGCCTGACCAACGAGTAACAATTCCATAGTGAGCCTCCTTGTTTTATCGTTTTTATTCCTTCATCCTGCTGGTTCCTATCGCAGTTTCAGTTGAGCATTTGGTGACGGATCGGTGATTTGCTCCGGGTGTTGCGCTAATCGTTAATGGTTTCAAATGGGTGCTTCTTCAGTGGTAATCTGGCCAGCGGATGATAATCGCCTTTTAGTCCTACCGGTATGCTGCTTCGTATATCGAACACCGTTTGAATGGCCTTTTGGGCATCACTAATGCGAAATCCATTTCCATTCAAAATCTCTTCATAGCTTTTGGTGTGTAGTTCGGTAAAGCCTCCGCTAAACTCAAATTCGTCCCCATCAACGATAATCGAACGAAACGTACGCACTCCTTTTTGTTTAATTTCTTCAGGAATTGTATCGTAATTAATGCTGAGAAACCAACGTACACGCGCTTTTCCCAGTTGCAAAAAGCCGGCCGCCCGATCATGTTCATGTAAATGCACTATGTTTTCCCGTATGTCGCCGAATATCCAGGTAAGGATATCGAAAAAGTGGATGCCAATGTTGGTCGCTACTCCACCTGACTTGGTTGTATCTCCTTTCCAACTGGTGTAATACCAAAATCCCCGGGAGGTGATGTAGGTTAAATCTACATCGTAAATCTTGTTCGGATCGCCGTTTTCAATTTTGCGTTTCAGTTCGATAACGCTGGGGTGGAGGCGTGTTTGCAGGATGTTGTATATACGTCTCCCGGTTTCTTTCTCAATCTTCTTTAACGATTCTACGTTCCACGGATTCAGTGCGATGGGTTTTTCACAGATAACATCGGCTCCGTAGCGTAAACCGAACCGAATATGAGAGTCATGCAGAAAGTTGGGCGAACAGACACTCACGTAATCGACATTGGTTCCATTTCGTTTTAGTTTGTCAATATGGCGGTCAAAACGCTCAAATTCAGTAAAGAAATCGGCTTCCGGAAAATAACTGTCAATAATGCCTACCCCATCATAGGGATCCAGTGCAGCCACCAGATTGTTGCGGGTATCTTTAATGGCTTTCATATGACGCGGGGCTATGAATCCAGCCGCACCTATCAAGGCAAAATTCTTCATTTCTTCTTTTTTAACCATTATTTTTCATCTATTCACCCCAACCTCTGACTCAAAGAGGAGCTTTTGGTGGTAGCTGTTTTCGGGTGGAAGGCCAAAAGGCTAATGTCGACAGTCAAAGGTCGAGAGTCAAACACATAACACTTACTTCTACCTTAAAAACTTCAGATTTTCAACTTTAGTCCTTCTATCCATGATTCTAATTTACTTAATTTTAGTTTATTATAAGTGTTTTTGTAGTCGTATCCATAGCTATATCCGTAGCCATAGTCGGCACCAAAACGGTTCGGGTGGATATCGTTATAGATGATGCCAACATGTTTGAGTCTTTGCCGTTTCAGTTCTTCCAGTGCTTTTTCCAGTGCCGGCCGTTCAGTCATGGCCTGTCGGATGACGTAGATCAAACCGTCGACCTGTTCAGCATACTGGAAGATGTCGGCCACCAGTAACGGAGCGGAGTCAATGACCACCACCTCATACCGTTGTTTCAGGTCTTCGATAAGTGCAGCCAGTTTGTCGTCGGCGAGTAACTCACCCGGGTTGGGTGGATAGTCGCCTGACGGAATGATATTCAACCGGGCATGGTAGCTGTTGAAAATGATGGCATCCAGGGAGTGCTCGCCGAGGAGATAAGAAGATACTCCCGTGTTTTTTGGCAGATGAAGCTCTTCGGCTAGGGTCGAACGTCGCAGGTCGAGGTCGAGTAGTACGGTTTTTCGCCCCATCAGGGCAAAGGAGGCTGCGGTACTGAGCGCTGAGAAGGTTTTTCCTTCCATCGGCCCGGTGGAAGTGATGGCCACTACGGTTTTATCCCGTCCCTTGGTGAGGTACCGTAATTTGTGTCGCAGTGCCCGGTAGGCTTCCCCCACAGGAGAGTTGGGGGTATCGAGTACGGAGGTTCGTTTGATATTGCCCTCTGGTGCGTGGGGTATATTGGCCAGGATGGGCAGGTCGGTGAGTTTTTTTACTTCATCTTCGCTGCGGACTTTGTTGTCGAGCCAATCGACTAACAGAAGGCTTCCGGCAGGTACGGCCAGGCCGAGGAAGAGGGCCAACAGGTAATCAGTTCGTTTTTTGGGGGTGACCGGTTCATTACTCGTGATCATTGCCGGATCGATGATGTCATTATCTGGCGTGTTGGAGGCTTTGGCAATTTTGGCTTCGGAGAGTTTCTGTAACAGGAAGGTGTAGGTATCCGAATTGAGGCGATAGCGCCTTTCGATATTAATGAAGTTGCGTTCCACACCCGGTAGTTTTTCGGTGAGTCGATTAATTTTTTTCAGTCGTTTGGTGATGTCGTTTAGTGCCATGTCAGTCTGCTGAAGTCTGCTGCTGCTGTTTTCGATCAATGCCTTTTTGGTCAGCTCGATTTGTGATCGCAGTTGCTGCAGTGTGGGGTGATTCTTGTCCTTCACCGTGGTCTCGAGCGTATTTAGGTCCAGGGTCTGACTGGCCAGGTTTTGGAGTAAGTCCATCATCATGGGGTCTTCAATACCAGCAGTGGCGGGAGCTGTAATCTGCTTTAAATCGTTACTGGATTTCAAATAGTCCAAGAGGTATTGGTAGTATGACTGTTGGGTTGTGAGTTGCTCCTTTTGCTGCTCGAGAGTCACCGTCTGGTCGAGTAACTGCTCCGATTGGTAGGAGATGTTCAGCAGATTGTTCCGGCTCTGAAATTGTTCGCGATGCTGCTCAGACGAGGCAAGTGAGTCGCTTACGCTGGACAGTTGCGAGTTGATGAACCGGATAGTGCGGGTGGCCATCTCGTTCTTCTTGTCAAGGTTTTGTTGTTGGTAAACCTCCATTAACTTGTTCAGAAAGTCGATGCTTTTGGCCGGTGTGTTCGATTGCATTTTCAGAGTGAGGATGGTGGCATCCGGGTTGACGTTGGCCACTGTAAGATGACTGCGAAAAGAGTTGACCAGTGACTTATGTCCCTGGAACTGAAACCTGTATTTTCCTGCGGGAATCGACGTGCCATTCTGTGGTACGATGCGAAATGCAAATTCAGGTTGTGAAAAGAGAGAGTTTTGCTTCACCTGGAAAGTCAGATCGATTTCACCGGTTTCACGAATGATTTTTTGGTTTTGATAATCGTAGATGGCAGGTTCTTCTCCTATAATATGGAGTTTGAATTTATCGTCCGGCGGGTCGATTTCAAACTCGAACATTGCTCCGATCAACTGCCAATGTTGAGGGTCCCACTCAACCCGGAAAGGGGCAGTGGGATAAAGTTCCTTTTGAACTCCCCAGTCGACGGAATAATAGGAAACATCAAAATTCAAATCGTCAATTGTTTTGCTGATCAGTGTATACGACTGAAGAATTTGGATTTGGTTTTCCATGTTTTGTTTTCCTTGGAAAAGGCCAAAACCTTCGAATAGATCAGTTGCACCCGGGTTGGTTGCTCCACCGGACAGCGGATTGTTGCCTTTGTTCTCGTTAATAAAGAGCGAAGCAGCGACGGCGTAGCTGGGCTGTGTAAAACGGTGGTAAAGCCAAGCGGTCCCCAATGCCAGGAAAACAGCCAGTACAAACCAGTACCAGTGGGAGAGGAAGAGCATGATGTATTTCCGGAAATTGATCTTCTCTTCCTGTTCAACGAAGGGGACCAGTATGGGTTGCGATTGTTTGTCGTTCATGGTTGGGGTATTTCATGGGTTGATAGAATGAAGCTGAAATATTCTCAGTTATTGCAGCTAGCTGGAAAAGACATTGTAGATCAGCTTGACAGACTGGAAGTGGATGGAGGAGCTTTTTCCCGGGTTGCCAATAATGACAATCCGGTGTTTATTTATCCTGCCTAGGGGAAATCGAAAATTCCGAAAGGATGGACAATATAGTTTGTAAACAATTTGTGTATAACTTTTGTGTTTACCTCCTCGTATTCCTACATGATTTCGTTGAGTGATTTAGAACTATCATCGAGACTCTTGATAAAGAGGGACAGGAATCGTTTTATCGCTGTTCTTTAGTTGTTTGACTATCTCTCAAGATCGTAGACGGATAATTTTGGGAGGGGAGGACTCCATTGCCTTGTATAAAGTTAGAAAAAAACAGGCTAAAAAATTGACAGGTTGAGTTATTTTGGTTAATTTTGCTTCGACTAAGATAAAATTCTGATTGTTTCGTAAATAATTGGTAGTTAAGGGTGTTGTTGTCTGGTAACTTTGTGGAATAGGTAATGCGCCGGCTTTTTAGCAAAAGTTAATGATGTTTTATTAGCGATTTGCTAATTTGAACTGAAGATAATGCTTCGCTTCCTCAGTCCCATTGAGTGCAGACTAAGTGTATGCTGTGTTTGTGATAAATAACGTGGACGATGAATTTCCGCAAAGTATAGAAGCGTTTGAGAATGAGGTATTTTGTGGTTGTTAAAAGGCAATTTATCACCTATTTGTATCATTGGCAAGTGTTATGGATTTTTTTTTTTTTGCGTACCCTTATGCTAAAATTTCTTTTTGCTATCCGTATTAGCCTTCCTGTTGATTTAGAAATGATAATTTAGAATCATTATAGGTAATTTGTGTAGATATGCATAATATTTATGGTGTTAATGGTAATTTCAGTAGATTATTGATATGTATTGAAATACAGTAGCTTGCAGAGAGATTATATACAGGTGAAGGTTGAGATTGTGAGTTTTTTAGGTGTTAGCTGATGGTGGTCCGTCATCCGTATTGTTCTTAAACAGAATCAAATAACTATTTCTATCATTGTTCTGCAATATTAGGTTGGATATTGAGGTGATTAACTCATGTTTGAATTAAACCTTAATCATATAATAATTAAATTAAATTAATTTTTTTATAAAACCGGTTTCTTTCCTTGTTTATGCCAGGCAGAAAACTATAACATTAGTTTTTAGGAAAAAAAGTAAACAACTGGAAAATGATTCCCGGCTGAAACGGATAATTACAACCTCAAATCGAGACTGGTGAAATTACCAACTAATGATTCATCGACCAGACTGGAAAGAATCCTTCCTGCAACACCTGATTCCCGGAATTATCCTGCTACAAATGAAACCAGCCTGCTCGTTTTTAGCAGGAGACACTAAGCTGCAAATCATTTACTCTGCAAAATCGTGTACCTTTGATGAAAGAGAAGAAAAGCGGCCTGAAAGACTAGGTGAAACACTGCTCAAAAAAAGGCCTTCCCTATTAGGGAGCATCATTACCGGCGGAGCATCGGATCTAATTATTAACCTCGTCAAAGGAGCGGCCGGCATACTCTATGATGACAAGGAAACCATCAAAAAACAGCTGAGCAACCATCCTGTGCTAACGGTGAAGCTGAAAGAGCTTGAGGCTGCCAATAAAATGCAGTTGCAGGAACTAGTACTGCACATAGTTGAGGTAATGATAAACTAATGCTGTTTATCTTTTGTATCGATACTGAAAGAGATGAGATTTAACATGGACTGCATGCGACTTTTAATTCTCTGGAATGAATCAACGGGTTCTTCAACTACAAGCTCAAACCGTTCAAGCCAATATATGAATACTGAGTGAGGGAGTGGTATGCAAGATGTGTTATTATGTCCATAATAACCTTTCACCCTGTCAAAGATAGCTTACCTTCAAGGAAGGAAACATTCCACCCCCTGAAATAAAAAATAGAATTATTGCTATGAAAAAACAGGCGACATTATCAATTAGACTGCTGAAAAATTAGCAAGAGGAAGGGGGCCAACCCATAGTTACCCAGTTGCTAGTGATAGTATTCTAAAATGCACATCAGGCACAAAAGCGAATTTTTCCGGCATATGCGTCGGCGCTATGCCTTCAACAATGCTTTAGAGCCTTCTCTGTGGTATTATTACGCCGTACAGGTGCAAGAGCATCGTTCCTCCGCACTTGCCGCACAAGTCAACCAGTTTCGTCCAAACAAAAAAATCCATAATTACTCTCATAGAGCAATAACTCTGTTATCACAAGTTTCCTTTTCTTTTAGCGGTTAATGCCAAAGAGTGGAAGAAAATAAAGCAAAGAGTTCAGCGAATTTAGTTGGACCGCACAAATCCGACCTGCGAACAGTCTGTCAGGGTCAGGCCCTCCGGGTTTTGAAGAAGAATCACCAGGTACCTCCAATTGAGTGGTAGCTATTTCAAAAACCTTGACAGTCCTGCCACGCCCAACTAATAAAACGCTTTCTCTTTACTTTTTTTCCCGTTTTTCTTTTCTCTTTTAAAATATAAGCAACAGAAGGCTAATAGTTCAGATGCCAGGAATCATCCCTGTTTCCAATAAATCCTTTTCCTTTTTCCTCCCTCTTGAAAATCTGAAGATGTTTTCGGACTTGCCTGGCTGAGATTCTGCATTAACCTGGCCACTGATTTTGGTTTCGACAACACGCGCATAAATTTGCGTGGTTGCAATTTTAGTATGCCTCAGGACTTTGCTGACCGTTTCAATTGTTACCCCGTTGCTCAGGGTGACGGTAGTGGCAAAAGTATGCCGGGCCAGATGAAATGTCAGGTTCTTTTCGATGCCAGTAAGGTCAGCAATTTCCTTCAGGTATCCTTCAACCGTTGATTGGTCATAACGGGAAACAGTGTCCCTCTGTAGAGTGCACGCGGATGGGATGCATACCGTTGGATGATTTCCATCGCTTTTGGCAGGATAAGTACCTTCACCAGTCGTTCGGTATCTTCGAGGTAATCGATTAATGAGGAAACGGTGACTTTTATCGACCAAAAAACCTATTGCCTTGTTTTACAAACTCTCTTCCCCGATGGCATACAACGGAATGTTTGTCATCCACTGTTCTTCCTTGTAATGGGTTAATGATGTTCGGATGGCTTTTGTCGGCTGGTATTTTTCGCAAAACAACCGGAAACTTTTCGCTTTCAGGTTTTCGCCTGATTTTACTTCAACGGGGATAACTTTTCCTTCTTCCTGAACGACGAAATCAATTTCGGAGGTACTCCTTTCGTTTGTCCAGTAACCGATATACCGTCCGTTGTTCAAACGCAGCTGCTGCATCACATACTGTTCGGTGAGAGCACCTTTAAATTCAGTAAAAATTTCATCGCCTTCAATAATTGTCCGCACATCCAGTCCCGCCATGGCGCCGAGTAAGCCGACATCATGCAGAAATAGCTTGAATACGGAAATTTCCTGGTACGCAGCCAGCGGGATTCCCGGTTTCGAAACCCTGTAGCTTTTTAATAGCAACCCGCAATCCACCAGCCACTGGATGGCCAATTCAAAATCTTTTGCGCGAGCACCTTCCCTTAAAACTCCGTACACGAACTTTTTATTCTCTTTGGCCAATTGCGAGGGGATACTTTGCCAAACCATCCGAATCCGTGGCACCGTTTCGTTGGGTGCGTGTTTTGAAAAATCACCTTCATACGAGTTAAGTATTCTGTTTTGAATTCGGCGGACTAATTGCCAGTCGCGGGTTTGGGCAAAAGCGTCCACAACTTCAGGCATTCCTCCTACATAAAAGTAATAGCGAAGATATTCCTTAAGTTTTTCGGTAAAAATGGAAACAACACTCCAATTTTTTGCCTTTAAAGCATCAACCAGCGCCGATTCATTTAGTGAAAGCAGAAACTCATAAAATGAGAGAGGACGTAACTCCAGGAAATCTACCTTGCCAACCGGGAATGAAACCTGGCTGTGTAGCCCCATCCCGAGCAGGGTACCGGCAGCAATGATATGATATTGCGGAGCGTTTTCACTGAAATATTTTAAGGAAGTCACACCGCGTTCTGCCGACTGTATTTCATCGAAAACAATCAGTGTATCTTCTTCTGTTATTGTTGCTTGAGCATATATTTGAAGTACTGTGATGATTCGTTCAATATCAAAGTCGGTGGAGAAAATATTCTGCAGTGCCGGGGTTTCTTCAAAGTTTACATAAACGAGTTTAGCATACGAGGTACGACCGAACTCCTGTAGAAGCCATGTTTTTCCGACCTGTCTGGCACCTCTGACAATAAGAGGCTTGCGGAATTTGTCTTCTTTCCATTTTATCAAACTGACAATCGATTCCCGGTACATAATATTTGTCTATTCAAACTTGATGTAAAAATACATTTTTATCAAGATAAAGGTGATGTATGTTTTCGGTGAAATCCCCTTCCCCGTGATCCCATTACTGCGTTACAAACCACCAACGCTTTAATATTTAGTTTCTTTTTCTGAATGACTTTCTCTTTACTTTTCCTCCGTTTTTCTTTTCTCTTTTTGAAATATACCCAACAGGAGAACAATCGTTCAAATGCCTGGAATCATCCCTGTTTCCGATAAATACTCCTTTCTTTTTCCTGATTCGGTTTTACAGAGGTTCCCGAGCCTGCCCGGCTGAGATTTTCCCTTAACCTGGCCATGTCATCGCTGATTTTGGTCTCGACAACCCGTGCATAAATTTGGGTGGTGGCAATTTTGGTATGGCCCAGCATCTTGCTTACCGTCTCAATGGGAACGTCATTGCTGAGGGTTACTGTGGTAGCAAAAGTGTGGCGGGCCAGGTGAAATGTCAGGTTCTTTTCGATACCTGTAAGATCACCAACTTCCTTCAGGTATCCATTCAACCGTTGATTGGTCATAACGGGAAACAGGGTACCTCTGTTGAGTGCACGCGGGTGGGATGCATACCGTTGGATGATTTCCAATGCTTTTGGCAGGATAGGTACTTTTACCGGCTGGTCGGTCTTTTGACGCTTGTAATGGAGCCATTTGTGGCCATCAATGCCCAGTACCACGTTATCGGGTGTCAGTTGTGACAAATCGATATAGGCAACCCCGGTATAACAGCCAAAGACAAACAGGTCACGAACCGTCTGTAGACGTTCGATTCTGAACTTTTTTAAGTTCGATCTTTTCCAGTTCCTCCGCAGACAGGTAGCCCCTGTCCACACGCCGGAAGTGAAACTGGTAAGAATCGAAAGGATTGCGCACAATCCATTCCAGCCTTTGGCCTAGGTGCAACAGCTTCCGAAATCGTTCCATGTGCTTCATCACACCGTTGTTGTGAAGAGGCTTCTGATGTTCTTCCGGTTGGTGATTCCTCAGGAAATACTCGAAATCGGTAACGAACTTGTAGTTTATTTCAGACAGGAATACATCGGAGGTTCTAAAGCGCCTGCGGATGAACTGGAATAGATACTTTTGAGTGGTACTGTAGTTTTTCAGGGTACCTCATGCCAGGGTATCAGCCGAGGTCTTTTCGTGGTAATCAATCAATGAAGAAAGGGTGAATTGCTCTTCCTCAATTCCCAGGTAAAGGTTTTTGATTTTTTCAGCCGTAATCAGCTTGTGTTACAGTCGGAGTTCCTGGTAACATTGCATCAGATCCGCCTGGATTTGAACCAATAGGTCACCGAGCATCTTCAGGTCGGGCCTGTTTCCGCAGGGTTTACCGTTTTCGCTGTCCCAGTCACAAGGGGCGATTGTTTGTTTTAAAGCCATCTCTTTTCTTACCCCGTCCACGGCAATCCGGGCATAAACCGGGGCATGGTTGTTTTTCATCTTGTTCATTCTCAGGAAGAACTGGACGAAAAATGAGTGGGTGTTTCTCATAACAATTTCAATTTGCCCGGTGAGATTTCACTTTCGAGGTCACGAATAGGTCACCGGAAAGGGCATCAAAAGCCACCGGATTTCAACAAAATTTATTAGCGACTGAAGATGTAATTAGCTACCCGACAAAACATTACAGATAACCGATGACCTAAAGATACATAATATAAGAGGTCACCTGCTGGTTCTCAATTTTCTTGAAATATTCTGCTTTGTATTGAAATGGCAAAAAATGAAAAAGCCTGTAAATCATAGAATTTACAGGCTTTTGATTCTTAACAAATCTCAAAAAGTCGGGGTGACAAGATTTGAACTTGCGACCCCTCGCCCCCCAGACGGAAGCTATAATCTATGTAAAGTACAGAATAATAGCTTATAGGAAATTTTATAAAATTGTTTGTGTACATCATTGTGTCACCTATTGATAATTAGCAGCGCATCATTCATGCCCATGGACCATTGAAATACCAAAACAAAAATAGGCATTATTTGAGTGAAGAGCGAAAACGTGGAGACGTCATGACCGAACAGGCCGGACCGCCGTTGCGGGGTGCCGAAGGTCGTTGACTATCGGGCTTTTTCAGCCAGGGGATGCAACGGCCTGCAGGCACTGGGTGAAATGGAGAACGGGAGAAGATGAGAGGGAGGAGAAATGGTGAAAGGCGAAGGCAGAGGCTCAAGCCAAGACAGAGGCACAGGCTCAGGCACAGGCAAAGAAGGAGAATGGGTGAAGGTGTGAGTATTGAGTGGGAGAATTAGAGACCACAGATTGGTACGGATTCTTTTCAAGGATTTGCGCGGACGGATGACGATGCTATGGGATGGCGGTGCGCTTTCTTTTTGCATAATTGGGGGAATAGATCCCGGATACCTGATTGGAGTTTAGATATTGGAGTAATGAGGAGAAAAAGACCGTTTCAAGAATGTGAAAGGTATACAGAAATCTTACTTTTATACTTATTTTTCTTGTATTATTAAGATTCCGCAATTATGGATTTAGTGATTTCATTATGTGCCTTATGCGTCTTTTTATATATAAAAATTAGATGAAAATAATTCTATTTTGAATGTCTGTTAAATATGAACTTAGTGATAAATGGATAAAGGCCTCAGTGATTGGGACCATTTGGGCTTCGTTCGAGATCGTATTTGGTAGTTTTTTGCATAACCTGCGAATTCCTTTTAGTGGAACGCTACTCACCGGAATTGGATTGATTGTATTGATTTCGGTGAGCTATCTATGGAATGAAAAGGGTTTGTTTTGGCGGGCTGGTTTGATAACGGCCATTTTGAAGACTTTATCACCTAGTGCTGTTATCTTTGGGCCGATGATTGCCATTTTTGCCGAATCAGTATTACTTGAGTTTTCCACGTTGTTATTGGGACGCACCATAGCCGGTTATTTAGCTGGCGCTGCGCTGGCTGTTTCATGGAATCTGGTTCAGCGAATCATCAACTTAATCATTTTTTACGGTTTTCATATTGTTGAGCTTTACACTCATCTTGTGGAGATAGCTGAAAAAGAGATGCAAGTCCATTTCCAAACGATTTGGATGCCTGTGTTAGTTTTCTCTGGTGTGTATATTCTTCTTGGAATATTTTATGGTTTTTGGGGGATAAAAATTGGACGGAAGCTGCGGAATGAACAAGACTTGTCCCGACCCGGAAGAAGCTCTTCTACGTTATCTCCCGAACAAAAACAGCAACGAGGAAACTTTGATTATTCACTTACCTGGCTGTTTGTGGATCTTGTTCTTCTGGTTGGTTCCTTTCTTCTGCTCAGTTTTTCTCATTGGGAAATATGGAGTATCGCAATTATTCTCGTTGCAACGGTCTGGTCCATTCGATATAAAAGAGCCTTCAGACAGATAGCCAGCCCCAAATTCTGGGTATATTTTGTTTTCATCACCATGCTCGTCGCATTCGTCTTTAATAGCGATTCCACTCCAGGCGATAGAGTGCTTATTGGTTTACAAATGAATTTCCGTGCGGCGGTCATTATTATGGGTTTTTCGGTGCTGGGGACGGAACTCTACCATCCTAAAATCCGACGTTTTTTTCAACGAAATTCTTTCAATAATCTGTCGATTGCCTTAGAACTTTCTTTTAACAGTTTGCCCACTACGGTCGCCAATTTGCCCAACGCTCAATCTTTCTTCCGGAAGCCGATTACTCTTTTTTATGAGATACTGTCGCAGGCTGAAGAACGTTTAACGGAAATGAAAAAGCAAAAACGGGTGCACCCCAGGATATTTATCCTCAGCGGAGAACGTGGGCAAGGAAAGACCCGCTACATCCGTGAAATCATCAACTTGTTTCGGCAAGAAGAAATTACAGTCGCCGGTATTTATTCTGATCGGGTTATGAATGAAGGTAGAACGATCGGATATGATGTTGTTGATATCAAAAGCGGAGAACGTGGGGTCTTTCTTCGATTAACCGGAGAACCTCAATTTGAACAGATCGGCCGTTATTATATTCATCCGAACGGATTACGTTTAGGAACAAACAGTTTGCAGACAGACGGTACTGAATGCGACATTGTTGTTATTGATGAAGTTGGTCAATTGGAGCTGAAAGACAGTGGGTGGTCTGATAGTCTAAAGCAGTTGATTCAAAAGAATCAGTGTCATCTTTTATTGACGACAAGAACGCGATATACGGAGGCCCTTATCAAAAGGTTAAACGGAGTGGATATATTTGTTTATGACTTATCGTCATACAGATCGGAAGCCATCGTTCATTCGGTTTTAAGCCATATTCGTACTTAGCGATCTATTGGAAACGCTTAATTAAAAACGGTTCTCTTTGTCCGTTTCTCATCTTCTTCGCACCAACTGGTATCCTGAACGAAAGAAGTAGGCTACAGGCAGGACCATAATGTGCATTAATTTGGTGTAAGGAAATATGATGAAGATGAATAGCCCGACTACAATGTGTAGTTTGTAAATTAAGCTATGGCCGGCAATCACCGCACCGGCATCGGGCTGAAAAGTGATAATTTTTTGTGCCCATTCGCCCAGCGCCGCATAATTTTCTACCGAAGAGGTGGCAGTAGTAGCCATGGAAGCCAGGCCTAGTCCCACTTCTACCAACAGCAGAATAATAATAAAATAGTCTTGCGGGCTGCTGTTTAGTCGAATTCGTTCATTCCGAAACCGTCTGATGATTAGGATGATGATTCCAATGAATGTAAGGGTTCCAAAAACAGCCCCGAGTGAAACGGCCAAAACTCGTTTTGTAGCGGTCGTCATGACCAGATGGTACAATTTTTCGGGGGTGAAGAGGCCTGTAAAATGACCGATGAACACCAGGACAATGCCATAATGAAAAAGGTTGCTGCCCCATTTTAATCCATCTCCGGCCAGGAATTGGCTTGACTTAGCCTGAATGGTCCGGGATGTTTTCACAATGCGTGTGATGAGACCAAACCAGAAGACGGCCATTGCGATATGTGGCAGGTAAGTAAATAGAAAGTTATTGATGTAATTTTCCATGATCCAAATGTTTTAATGACAGGTTGAGCAACCATTATCTCCGCCAAAACGGATGGGGTCTTCACTGTATTCTTTATCCAAATCCATCAGCTTTTCCGCCTCAATGAGGGAACTAACTTTGTCCATTTCCGGTTGTTTGGCGGAGAGAGAAATAATAGCGCTGAAAATATATTGATAAGCATTCTCCTTTTCCTGCAGCTTTTGGTGAACCTTGGCAATGACAGTGATCGGTTCATAGAGAATTTCAGCTGCCATTTGTGTTGAAGGGGAAAGCGAAATAAATTCCAGGAATGCGGGCAGATAGTCGGGCAATTCGTTTGTTTTCCATTCCAGACCTGCCTCCTCGTAAAAGCGAATCAAATCCACCATCGCCTGTCCACGGTCTCTCGAGTCACCATGGACATGTTCAAAGAGGTGCAGGGAAACGGTTCTGGAATAATCGAAAAGCTGAACATAGTGTGCCTGCCATTTCGTTAATTCCTCATTCGAAAAGACATCGATAAAATTCTGAATGCCTTTCATCTGTTTATCCTCCAATAATTCCTCTTGTCTAAGGAGTTTAAGGCAATCCGGCAGGAAATTCTTTAACTCCTTTTGAGGATATGAGAGTAGCAGAGATAGTATTTTATATGTTTTTATCATGGCTATATTCCTCCGAATAAGTTGGTTCGTGGGCGGTTTGCATTATTGGTATCAAATCCTTTTTCGGCTTTCTCCCGGTAGGCATCTTCATCTGATTTAACCATGCGGGTTGGAAGAACATAACGGTCTTTATAGTCCGCGAGTGCCAGATAGCGGTACATTTCACTGACTTGTATTTCAGAAAGGCCAGCTTCCTGCAGAATATCAGGATTGGGAGATTCTTCCAATGATTCAGCCCGCATCCAGGCCCTCATGGCCAACATTTTTTTCAGTGCGCTGGTAACCGGTTTTTCTTTACCGCCTGTAAAAAGATTGGCCAGGTATTTGATTGGGATTCGCAGGGACTCCACATCGGGTAATATTCCGTTAATCCCCAGTTCTCCACTGTCAACGGCGGTTTGAACAGGCGACAAAGGAGGTATATACCAGACCATGGGTAAGGTGCGGAATTCCGGGTGGAGAGGTAGCGCTAATTTCCAATCCATCACCATTTTATACACGGGTGATGCAGCTGCTGCTTTTAGGTAGTTTTCCGTCATCCCCTGTTTCCTTGCCTCTTTGATAACTTCGGGGTCGTGTGGGTCAAGAAAAACTTTTAACTGAGCTTCGTATAAATCTTCTGTTTCGGGAGTTGAAGCCAACGATTTGATTTGGTCCTGATCATACAACATAACGCCCAAATACCTTATTCGGCCGACACAGGATTCAGAACAGATGGTTGGTTCGCCATTTTCTATTTTTGGAAAGCAGAGTGTGCATTTTTCCGATTTCTTACTCTGCCAGTTGAAATAGACCTTCTTATATGGACAGGCACTGACACATTCGCGCCAACCACGACAGGCATCCTGGTCGATCAGCACAATACCGTCCTCTTCCCGTTTGTATATAGCCCCTGATGGACAGGCAGCTACGCAGGTAGGATTCAGGCAGTGCTCACAAAGACGAGGAAGATAGAGCATGAATGCATTTTCAAATTCCCTGAGAATTTCTTTTTGTACCTGTTCGAAATTCCGGTCCTGGCTGCGTTTGGCAAAAGTTCCACCCAGGTTATCCTCCCAATTGGGGCCCTTCTCAATCTTATCCATCAACTTACCGGTTATCATCGAATATGGCCGAGCCGACGGAGGTGTTTTGAATTTGGCCTGTTTGTGCAGGACGGAGTAGTTAAACGTAAAAGGTTCGTAATAATCGTCAATTTGCGGCAGATGAGGATTAGCAAATATTCCTTTCATAATCCCTGCTTTGCTACCCATCCGGGGATGCAGCGCGCCTTTGTCCAGCTTCCATCCACCCTGATAGTGCTCCTGATTTTCCCAATCAGTTGGGTAGCCTGTTCCGGGTTTAGTTTCCACATTATTGAACCAGGCATATTCCATTCCCTGACGGGTAGTCCATACGTTTTTGCAAGTAACGGAGCACGTGTGGCAACCGATACATTTGTCCAGGTTTAACACCATTCCTATCTGAGCACGAATTCTCATAATCAGCAATTTACTCTGTTATTATCAACCAATTTCCTCATCTTTCCATTCTACCTTCTCCAATTTACGTATGACCACAATTTCATCGCGGTTCGAACCGATGGTTCCATAATAATTGAAGCCATAAGCCAGTTGTGCATATCCGCCAATCATGTGGGTTGGCTTTAGGCTCAAACGTTCGAGTGAATTGTGTACACCACCGCGGTTGCCAGTTTCCTGACTGACCGGCATGTTGACGGTCCGCTCCTGGTTATGGTAATATACCAGAGCACCCTCCGGAATGCGTTGTGATACAATTACTCTCGTTACAGATGCGCCATTCTGATTGAAGATTTCCACCCAGTCATTATCTTCCAGATTGATTTTTTCAGCATCTTTTTCACTCATCCATACTACGGGGCCTCCTCTTCCCAGGGTAAGCATAAGGAGGTTATCCGACCATGAGGAGTGGATTGTCCACTTATTATGAGGTGTCATCATGTTAATGACCAGATAATCCTTATCCGAATTCAGCTCATTGTAGATTTTTTCCACCGATTTAGTCTGGATGGGGGGTTTATAGCAGACCAGATTTTCACCATAAGCCAGCATCCACGGATGGTCCTGATACAGTGTTTGTCTTCCTGTCAGTGTTCGCCAGGGAATCAGCTCGTGTACATTGGTATAACTGGCATTGTAAGAAACCTCCTCAGAATCGATTCCGCTCCAAATTGGAGAGGTGATGATCTTTCGGGGTTGAGCCAAAATATCGTGGTACCGTATTTTTTCATCGGCACGGCTGGCAGCCAATTCGTGGTGATTTCGTCCGGTAATAGCCTCCAAGGCTTTCCATGCTTTTACGGCAACATTGCCATTGGTCTCCGGAGCCAAACTCAGAATCACTTCCGCGGCCTGAATATCAGTCATGATTTGTGGCAATCCCTGTGAACTTGTCTCGTCTGTAACGATATGATTCAGCTGTTTTAAAAACTCAACCTCCTCTTCCGCATTCCAGCTAATACCTTTCGCCCCGTTTCCGGCACTCTTCATCATCGGTCCCAGAGAGGTAAAGCGATTATACGTTTCAGGATAGTTGCGTTCTACCGTGACGATTTTGGGCATGTTGAACCCGGGTTTGAGATCTTTCCCGTCATGTTTCCAATCACTGGCATCTGCCGTTTCTGACATTTCCATGGGAGAATCATGTTGCAGGGGCCAGAGAACCACGTCTTTTTCGATACCCAAGTGACCGGTGGAAAGCTCGGAGAACTTTTTGGCAAGTCCTTTAAAGATATCCCAGTCCGAACGCGATTCCCATACCGGGTCAACGGCTTGATGAAAGGGGTGAATGAAAGGATGCATATCGGAAGTGCTCAGGTCATTCTTCTCGTACCAGGAGGCGGCTGGCAGTAAGATATCGGAATGAAGAGCCGTTGTGGACATGCGAAAATCAGCTGTCACCAACAGATCCAGCTTTCCTTCGGGAGCCTGGTCGTGCCAATATACTTCGGAAGGTAGAGGTTGCCCATTGGCCTTCAGGTCATTTCCTAAAACACCGTTTTGGGTACCCAGCAGGTGTTTCATGAAATACTCCATTCCTTTAGCGCTTGATCCCAGCAGGTTAGAGCGCCACACAAACATATTGCGCGGAAAGTTTGTTGGATTATCCGGGTCTTCCGAAGCAAAATGTATTTCACCATTTTTCAGTTTCTCCAAGGCATATTCTTCTGGCTTCTTTCCGGTTTTTTTAGCTTCTTCCGCCAGTTTTACCGGATTGGTATTTAGCTGTGGCGAAGAAGGTAACCATCCCATTCGTTCGGCCTTCACGTTACAGTCTACCATGGTTAGGTTTTTCCAAAGCTTTTGGTC
>ENA-ORXD01000197-ORXD01000197.1-sediment-metagenome-genome-assembly--contig:-NODE-197-length-92947-cov-9.428965_pt1 | contig 92947 bp, 87 predicted proteins | sample MGYA00237862_ERZ511471 | MGnify/ENA metagenome assembly ERZ511471
ACCACGGTGCCCTGCGGCGGCCGGGACGGCCAATACCTGACCGACGGCGTCGTGGTCAAGGCCCGCAAAAGCAAAGCTACCGACGGCACCACCCTGGTTGCCGTGGAGGTCCCCAAGGCTTATTATATGTCTGTACGCACAATATGCAGAAAGCGATAAGGAGGTTTCCTATATGATTCGAATGATCATGTCCGGCTGCAATGGCCGTATGGGACAGGCTGTGGTCAGCCAAGCACAGGCTTCCGGTAAATTCATCGTGGTGGCCGGGTACGATTCCTTTGCCGAAAAGAAAAACGATTTCCCCGTCTATTCCGCTCTGGATCAAATCACAGAGGAAGCCGATGTGGTCATTGACTTCAGCAACATTTCCGCCACAGAATCCCTGCTGGAGTTTTGCCAGTCCAGAAAATTGCCCTTGGTTCTGGCCACCACCGGCATTGCCGGGGAACTCGAACAAAAAGTTCTCCGGACCGCCGAGATGATTCCTGTTTTCAAATCCTTCAATATGTCCTTGGGCATCAGCCTCCTTCAGGCTCTGGTCCGCCAGGCCGCCAAAGTCCTGGGCGACACCTATGACATCGAAATCATTGAAAAACACCATAATCAGAAATTAGATGCGCCCAGCGGCACCGCCATTATGATTGCCCAGGCCGCCGCCGCTTCCCTGAATTTTGAGCCGGAATATGTCTATGACCGAACAAAAGCGCATCAAAAACGAGACCACAAGGAGATTGGCATCCACGCCGTCCGCGGCGGCACCATTGTCGGGGAGCATGAGGCCATGTTCATTGGTCCTAACGAAATCGTGACCATCGGACATTCGGCCCAGTCCCGGGAGCTTTTTGCCAACGGCGCCCTGAAAGCCGCTGAATTCATTGTAGCCAACCGCATGCCCATGATATATAATATGGATGATTTGGTCGCTTCTCTATCGTAGCAGAGATATCATCTCAGAAGAAATTACAGGGAGGTTTGAATCATGGCCATTGCTCACGGCGGTACCACCAACCAAGGACAACCCATCGGTATTCTCATGTTGGACACCAAGTTCCCCAGAGTTCCCGGCGATGTCGGAAATGCCTATACCTTTGATTTCCCCGTGCGTTTTCAGACCGTGATCGGCGCGAATCCCACCCGGGTGGTCAAGGAAGCAGACCCTTCTCTCCTCGAGCCCTTTATTCAGGGCGCACAGGCTCTGGAAGCGGCCGGCTGCGGCGCCATCACCACCAGCTGCGGTTTTCTGGTCATGTTCCAAAAGGAAATGGCAGAGGCGGTCAGCATTCCGGTTCTATCTTCCAGCCTTTTGCAGGTCCCTTATGTGGCCAGAATGCTAGGTCCAAAACAAAAAGTCGGCATCCTGACAGCCCGTGCCTCCTCGCTGTCCGAACGGCATTTCCAGGGTGCTGGCATGGAAAACTGCGATTTTGCCATTCAGGGCATGGAAGGCTTCAGTGAGTTTTCCAACACCTTCATCGAAGGCAATCAGGCCATGGATCTGGCGATTGCCGAAGCCGAAATGATCCAGGCTGCCAAACAGCTGGTGGAGAATCATCCGGATGTGGGCGCCATCGTCATGGAGTGCACCAATATGCCGCCCTTTGCCTGGGCCGTCCAGCAAGCCGTCAAGCTACCTGTCTTCGATATCGTGACCTTGGTGCGTTATGCCGCCCTCAGTCTGATGCGGGGACCCTTTCTCGCTAAGACCCTTTGATCCCGACCTCTGCAATTCAACCTGCATCTCGAAAAGGAAAGGACTCCGGCACCCGCCGGAGTCCTTTCCTTTTCGCTGAATTCGGAGACATGACGCCCAAGGGGCAGTCGTCTTAAATAACCGCCCGGCAAGCCTTTACAGGTCGGCGGGCGGTCAAAGCTTTGGTCTATCCGAGTGAATCCCTGCCCATGGAAGTGATTCTGGCGCTCTTGAAAATCGGTCTGACGGCCCGGCCTTCTTCAACGTCAAAGGTCACACCCTCGATCAGATTTTTCTCCTGCATGTCCTTGACGATTGCACAGAACTCCGGGTTCTCCAAACTGCACCGTTCACTGGTTGGGGTTACACCCTTCTTGATATCCTCCATGACGAGTTTCTCAACATCATTGATTCCCATACACGTGCCCCCTTTATCAAAATATGAAGAACAATAATTCTAATTCTCTGTCTGTCTGAATTTTCCTTCTTTTTGGAACAATTTGTCCGGCTTAGAGCCTTCCTTCGGAGACACCCCCTCTCTTTGCCTTTCTTTTATTATAACACTATGTTATCATAATGTTTAGATACAATCTAATAGGGAGGCCCCATCATGCGCAACAAAGCAACGCCGCCAGTCTACTCCCAAGTTGCCTACGATATCGCCACTAAAATCGCCACCGGCGTTCTGGAAGAAAACAGCCGGTTCTCCGGGCGTTCTTTGATGTCCACCGAATACAGCGTATCTCAGGAAACCATCCGCCGAGCCATGAAACAGCTGGCGGACATGGGGATCATCGAAATCCAGCAAAGCAGCGGCGCCATCGTGATCTCTCGGGAAAAAGCTTCCAAGTATATCGACAAATTCAAATCTTCAAAAGACCTCCGTTCATTGAAAAACGAACTGCGGGCACTTCTTGCCCAGCGAGAGGCCATGGACCAGCGGATCATGAACCTGATCGAACAGATCACCAACCTCAATGAACGTTTTATACACAGCGACCCATTGAAAAATTACGAATTCGAGATCCTGCCTAATTCCAAACTGGTGGGCAAATCCATCAAGGATTCAGAATTCCGGTTAAAGACCCAAGCCATCATCGTGGCGATCCGCAGCGAAGAGGAGATCGATCTGTCCCCCGGCCCGGACACCCTATTCAAACCCTATGACATTCTCGTGGTGGCTGGCAGCCCCAGCACCGTCGACAAGGTGAGGGAGCTGATCCAGTAAATCATCCTCCAAAGATCCATGACACCGAACCTAAAAATATAAAGCAACATTCCAGCAGTGGGCCACCATCCCCATGCCGGATTGCTGCTTTATTTTTTATGGGCGGCTCTGCCGCCGAGGAGGGAGGCTGTTTTGGGTTCAACGCTTCGGCCTCTACAACAGCGAGGTCAAAACGGCTGCTTTTGTGACGATCCCTTCCAGAACGCCTTGATCATCCACCACTGCGATTGGATATTTCGCTTCCGCGGCCAGCGGCAGCACGTCGCTGATCAAGGTGTCCCGCGTGGTGGTAGGAATGTCCTTTACAATGATTTCCTTGAGCGGACGGTTTTCCTGTCGGATTTTCAACAATCCGTCTAAGGTGATGATCCCTTCAAGCTTCATATGGTCCCCCACCACATAGATGCTGGATACGCCGTTGCGTTTCATTTCGTTGAGCGCATGGCTGATTCCGTCGTGAAGCCGCATCATGCAAGTCGGGATCTCCATGACCTGGCTGACCCTGAACACTTTTGATTTATCGGCACTTTCGATGAAGGCCCGAACATAATCATCCGTTGGATTGGCCGACATGTTTTCCGGCGTGTCGATCTGGATGACCTTGCCATCCCGCATGATCGCCACGGTATCTCCCAGCTTGAAGGCTTCATTGATATCATGGGTTATAAACACCACCGTGATCCCCAGTTTTCGCTGCAGCGCCAGCAGTTCAAACTGCATATCCTGCCGAACCAAAGGATCCAAGGCCGAGAAGGGTTCATCCATGAGCAGGATTTCCGGTTCATTCGCCAAAGCTCTTGCGATGCCGACTCTCTGGCGCATTCCTCCGGACAGGCTGCTGATGGGCTGATGCTCCCACCCGGACAGGCCGACCATTTCAATCATTTCCATTGCCTTTTTCTCGCGCTCTGCCTTTGGTACGCCTCGGATCTCCAGCCCGTAAGCCACGTTCCCCAGAACATCCCGATGGGACATCAGCCCAAAATTTTGGAATACCATGGTGATTTTATGGCGTCGAAAATCCAGGAGCTCTGGTTTGTCGTATTCGGAAATATCTTTCCCCTTAAACAGGATTTTACCGGAAGTGGGGCGATGCAGCAGGTTCAGGCAGCGGATCATCGTAGATTTTCCAGAGCCGGACAAACCGATGATGGTAAAGATCTCTCCCTTTTTTACATCAAAGGAGACGTTATGCAACGCGACGGCCACTCCGGTTTTTTTATAAATGGTATCTTTTTCGACACCCTCGTTCAGCATTTTAACAGCTGCATTTTTATTGATTCCATAATATTTGCATACATTTTCTACATGGATGATCGTTTCACTCATGATTGCTTCACCCCGTCATTTTTAACCCAGCCCTGAGTCAGCCGGTCCATCAGGATCGCGATGATCACGACGGCCGTTCCTGAAAAAATGCCCCTGCTGATTTCGGACCGGTTGACCGCAATCAGCACTTCGTTCCCAAGCCCTCTTGCCCCGATCATGGAGCAAGTTACCACCATGGACATGGCCATCATCAGGGTTTGGTTCACGCCGGCCATAATGGTTGGCAATGCCTGAGGGATCTGCACCTTCCATAGGGTCTGTGATTTTGTGGATCCAAAGGCCTTGGCCGCTTCGATCACTTCCGGGTCCACCTGCCGTATGGCATGGCTGGTCAGCCGGATTACCGGGACGATGGCGTAGATGGTCGTGGCGATCACCGCCGGCGCATTGCCTAAACTGAAAAACATGACGGCCGGGATCAGGTATACAAAGACCGGCATGGTCTGCATCGTATCCAGGATCGGCCTGGCGATCGTATTGGCTTTTTCGTTGCCGGAAATCAGGATGCCCAATGGCAAGCCCAGCAGCAGCGAAATCACGACCGAGGCCAGCACAATGGACAGGGTGATGTTCATTAAATCCCAATATCCGATCAGCCCGATAAAAAACAGCATCGCGCCGTACAATAGGCCTATTTTCTTGCTTCCGCTGATTTTCCATCCGGCCAGGGCCACAAGGAGAATCAGAAGCCACCAGGGCACCCAGCCCAGCATGGTCTGCAGCAGACTGACGAATTCCCGCAAACCGACCTTGATGACATCGAAAAACGCGGCATGTCTGACGGAGAAACCCCGGACCGCTTCATCGATTGCATCCATATCAATATCCCAGCGGAAGGGAAATTTAAGTAGAAATTCCAAATTGGATCGTTCCTTTCTTCAGGAATTGCCTGAACCGCTGCTGACTATTTTAAAGCGGTCCGAACCTGATCGGCTTTTTCAGCCGGCAGCCACTGAGCCAGGAGCTCATCATGCTGCTTCAGAAACCACATTGCGGTATCCTGATAGCTGCTTCCCGTCTCCTGCATGTAGGCCAGGCCTTCCGCCGTCAGCTTGCTGGATGTATGATAATTCTTCAGGAATTCCACGTAATCTGGCTGAGCTTTCGCAAAGGCATTGCTGGCTCCGATGACCACAGGAACCGATGGGCAGGCTGTCGCCCCTTGCGGATAAGTCTCCGCATCATAAGGCGCATCTTCAAGAAGCACAAAATCATATTTTCCCATCAGCCAAGTCGGTTCCCAATAATAGCCCACCACGGGTTCCCCCTTTTCGTAAGCGGCCGTCAGAACGCCGTCCATCGCAGCCTGGGAGCCGGGACGGAAATAATTAAAATCTTTATCAAGGCCATGGTAGACGACTTTGTTGAACATGATCTGGTCGATTTCCCAGCCGGAAATCGCGCCATAGATCCTGCCTTTGGTTTTATCTTCTTCATCTTTGAAGACTTCTTTATAATCTTTTAAGTCGGCAACGAATTTCAGTCCAGGTGCCGAAGCCTCGATACCCCGTTCCGGATCGCCTTCGATCACATAGCGGGGAACGTATAAACCTTGGGCATTGTCACCGAAGTTCAGGCCTAATTCTAAGAAGGCGCCGGCATCCCGGTCTTTTTCATAATCCGGGAGATTGCTGGTCCATATTTCCATATGAACGTCCACATCGCCCTTTTTCAAGGCTTCCTGAATGATCGGGGTTGTCCCGCTGATTTCTTCCCATTCCAGTCCATAAGCTTTTTCCGCGATCAAGCCTGCCACCGCGTTGTGAAACTTGATGCTGTCCCAGCCCACATCGGCAAATACGATCTTGTGCTTCTCCGCGGGACTGGTGCTGGCCGCATCCCCGCCGCAGCCGCCAAGGGCGGCAAGGGCTGCCACGGCAAGGAACGCGATGGTCCATTGTCGAATCCATTTATTTTTCATTAGGTCATCTCCTTTTTGTGCAATTTATGACAACCCTATTATATCATTGAGGTTGTCGGTTTGTCAAATAAAAAACAGATTTACCTGTTGAAAAGGTATATCTGTCGGTTCGAAACGGCGGCCGGACCTGTCCGGACCGGCTAGCCCTCAGCCCAGAATTCACGCGTGAAGAGCAGAATCACCGTATACAGCTCAAGCCTTCCGGCCACCATTAAAAAGGACAGGACATTCAACCCGGAATCCGGAAGAAATGCAAAGTTCCGCGTCGGTCCCACCAGACTCAATCCCGGCCCTACGTTGCTGATGGCGGTGAGGGCTGCCGAAAATGCAGTGACCAGATCCAAGCCCAGAAAGGCCAGCCAGAAGGTGCCCAGCGCCGTCGCGAGCATGTATAGGAAGAAAAAAACCAAGGTCACTGCCACGATGTCCGTAGGGATGGGCCGCCCGTCCACCTTGGTGACCACCACCGCCCGGGGGTGAAGGATTTTGATGAATTGTGTTTTCATGCTTTTCCAGATGATCAGGAATCGCCCGACTTTGATGCCGCCGCCGGTGGATCCGGCGCAGCCGCCCACAAACATGATCAGCAGCAAGATCAGCTGCAAAACCACTGGCCATAAGTCAAAGTCCTCGGTTACAAAACCGGTGGTGGTCATGATGCTGGACACCTGAAAGGCGCCGTCCAGCAAGGCCTGTTGGAAAGGCAGCCCCTTATGCCATAGAATCACGGCACACACCGTGGAGGCCAGGAACATAATGCTGGCATAGAGGCGGAATTCACCGCTCTGCCAAAATACCTTCAGACTCCGCCGTTTATAGGCTTGGTAGTACAAACCGAAGGATACCCCGCACATGGCCATGAAAAACGCCGACGCCCAGTGGATCGCCGGGCTGTCATAAAAGGCAAGACTGTTGTTCTTGATTGAAAATCCGCCGGTAGCCACCGTACAGAAGGTATGACAGACTGAATCGAACAGGGGCATCCCCAGCATCCACAGGATAATGATTTGGAATAAGGTGATGATCACATAGGTCTGCCATAAGATTTTCGCGGTCTGCCGGATCCTGGGCACCACTTTTTCCTTGATGGGCCCGGTCGATTCCGCGCGGTACATTTTCAGGCCGCTGTTGCCGAAAAAGCTCAGCAGCGCAACAAACAAAACCACGATCCCCATGCCGCCAAGCCATTGGGTCATGCTGCGCCAAAGCAGCAGGCAGCGCGGCAGACTTTCCACATCCCCAAACACCGTCGAGCCTGTGGTGGTGAAGCCGGAGATGGTTTCGAAAAAAGCTGGCCAGAACGAACCAATGGCGCGGAAGGTCAAAAAGGGAATCGCCCCGAAGGCGCCAGCCAGAGTCCAGCTCAGCGCCACCAGAAGATACGCATCCCGGGCCTCAATCTCTTCTTCCGACTGGAAGGCTTTGAACATAGCAAAGCCGCAGAACACCCCGATGCCGCCGATCCAGGCGAAGCTCCAAGCCTCTTGGGTTCCGTCGAAAAGCCCAAGCAGCAATGGGAACACCATGGAAATGCCCAAAACCAGCAGGACCAGGCCCAGCATGGAAAATAGCGGTCGTTTTATATTCAAGACGCGATCACCTCTGTCATCGATAAGGTTATCCTTCCGAATAAAGAATCAGTGGTCCCTGAACATTTTGATCACATAATTCACGGCATTGGGCATGCAGAACACGGTCACATGATCCTTTGCCTTGAAAATATCCTTCCCTTTGGCAATCATTACCTGATCGCCCCGGTGGATGGATCCCACCAGAGATCCGACGGGGAATTCCAGGTCTTTGATCAGACGGTTGCAGACGCCAGACCGCTCCGAAACCTCGAATTCCAGCATTTCCGCGCCCTCCTGGGCCAGGAAGGTGGCAGACAGCAGATTGTCACTCTTTTTAATAAAGCGAAGGATCGCATTGGCCGTCAGAACTCTCGGGCTTACCCCGACATCGATGCCGACGCTTTCCATCAAACCGATGTAGTCGGATCGACGAACCTGGGTAATGGCCCGCTTGGCCCCCAGATGCTTTGCGATCAGTCCGGCCAGCAGATTCACTTTGTCATCGTCCGTCACGCTGACAAACACGTCGCCCTTGCCGGCCCCTTCCTGTCTCAGAAGATCCAGGTCCGTGGCGTCCCCGTGGATCACCAGGCCATGCCGGAGGATTTCTGCCAGCTCGGTACAGGTTTTGTATTCCTTTTCGATGACTCTCACCGCATAATCCTTTTTCTCAAGGATCATGGCAAGGGTCCGGCCGGTCCGGCCGCCGCCCAGGATCATGACTTTCTCCGTCTGTTTGCGTTCAGAACCGAGAAAATGTTCGATGTCTGCCATATCGGACGTCTTAGCCAGAACAAAAACGATATCCCCGCCCTGCAGCTTGTCGCTGCCCCGGGGAATGATCACTTTCTTTTTTCTTGTAATGGCGGCAATCAGGAAGGGCTGGTCCAGCCGCAGATTGCCGATGGGCTTGCCGACGATGGGGCTGTCCTGCTGGATCGGCAGTTCCAAAAGCATGATCCGCCCGTCCGCATAGTAAACCACATCCAAGGCTTCAGGCACTTCGATCAGCTTGGCGATCTCGCGGGCCGTGACCAGCTCCGGATTGATGATCAAGTCGATTCCTGAGATCAAATCCCGGCCTGCGCGCTTGTCCTCGAGATATTCAGGATTGCGCACCCGTGCAATGGTCTGTTCCACACCGGCTTGCTTGCCCAGCATACAGGCCACCATGTTCACCTCATCGACTTCGGTGACCGCCACCATCAGCTTGGCCTGGGAAACGCCGGCAGCTTCCAGCACCGATATGCTGGCGCCGTTGCCGTAGATCACGTTCACATCCAGGTGTTCTTCCAGATTGATGCCCCGCTCTTCAATTTTCTCAATGATGGTCACATCATAGTCTTCCGCCGCCAGCAAACGGGCGATGCTGAACCCCAGCTTCCCTGCGCCAATGACAATCGCATGCATATGGACCTCCGTTATCCGAGCAGACCTGCAGCGCAGGCCGTAAAGTAGCCCCATTGTATCAGGACCAGCAGCGGAATACCATACTTAAATGACGTTTTCTGGGTTTTATGGCGAAACATCAGCATGCCCAGCCAGGTCCCCAGGGCGCCGCCCAGGATGGCGTACATCCATAAAGTCCTTTCGGAAATCCGCCGGGCGCCGCGTTTCATGGACCTTTTTTTGTCAAAACCCATCATCAGACAGGAAAACACGCTCATGAGCATGGCATAATACATGAGATTTTCCCATTGAATCTTCACTTCATCGCCTCCAATGCGGCCGCCAGAAGCTGATTGGCCAGGCCTGGATTGGCCTGCCCCTTGCTGGCCTTCATCACCTGACCCACCAGAAATCCAATGGCCTGGGTCCGCCCGTTCCGGTAATCCTCCACGGATTTGGGATGTTCCGCCAAAACCTGTTGGACGATCGCATCCAGAGCGCCGGTGTCGGACACCTGCACCATGCCTTTCCTCTGGATGATCTGTTCCGGGGCTTCTCCGGTATCAAACATTTCCTCGAAAACTTCCTTCGCTTGCTTGTTATTGATTTTCCCTGCCGACACCTGTCCCAGCAAGGCCGCCAGATGCTCGGCCTTCACAGGCTCCGCTTCCATGCCGATGCCTTTGACCCGCACGCAGCGCGTCCATTCCCCCATGATCCAGTTGGCGGCAGTTTTCGGATCGGCGCCCAAAGCCACCGTCCGGTCAAAAAGCTCCGCCGAAAAGCGGCTGGAGGCAATCTGTTCGCTGTCGCAGGCAGGCAGTTTCAATTCTTTGATCCACCTGGCCCTTCGGTTTTCCGGCATCTCGGGCAGGGTCAAGCCGATGGCTTTGATCCGCTCCGGGTCTAAAAGGATCGGCGGCAAGTCCGGCTCAGGAAAATATCGGTAGTCATGGGCGTTTTCTTTTAAACGCATGGAGATGCTGACGCCTTTTTCATCATCCCAGCCCCGGGTTTCCTGAACAACTGACCCGCCATCCTCGATCAGATCGATCTGTCGGTCCGCCTCGTAGTTTACGGCTCGTTCCAAGGCCTTGAAGGAATTGACGTTCTTGATTTCCGCACGGGTGCCCAAGACCGGGTCCCCTTTGGGTCGAACCGATACATTGGCGTCACAGCGCATGGATCCCTGTTCCATCTTGACGTCGGAGACACCGGCATATTCCAGAATGGTCCGCAGCTTTTCGCCGTAGACTCGGGCTTCCTCGGCGGACCGAAGGTCCGGTTCCGAAACAATTTCGATTAATGGAGTGCTTGCCCGGTTGTCATCCGCCAGGGTTCCTCCCGCGCCGCCGATGCCGCCGCTTGCGTGAAGCAGCTTTCCGGCGTCCGCTTCCACATGGATCCGGTTCAGGCGGATCCGCCGGGAACCCTTCGTGGTTTCAATATCCACATAACCACCCTTGGCGATGGGATAAAACATCTGAGTGATTTGGTAGGCGCCCGGCAAGTCTGGGTAATAATAGTTTTTCCGGTCGAAGCGGCTGAAGGGCTGCACCTCGCAATGCAGTGCCAGCGCAGCTTTCACGGCGTATTCAATGGCTTGCCGGTTAACCACGGGCAAAGCGCCGGGCAAGGCCAGGCATACCGGGCAGACGCGACGGTTCGGATCATCGGAAAACTCCGCGGCGCAGCCGCAGAACAATTTGGTCTTCGTTTTCAGCTCCACATGGCATTCGATTCCGACGACGATTTCATAAGCGGTCATAGGCGCGGCCCCTCCTGTTCAAGGTAATCGGCGATCCCCAGCAGCATTGCTTCCGAAAACGGCCTCCCAATGAGCTGGACCGCACCGGGCAATCCCTCCGAGGATCCGAAGGGCAGCGCCAGCGCCGGCAGCCCGGCCAGATTGGACGGAATCACCAGTTTGTCGGTGGCTGCCATTTTCACAGAGTCCCCCTGACGGCTTCCCCACAGGAAAGGCAGTCCATTTTGCACCGGCGTCAGAAGGCAGTCCACTTTCTTGAAAGCCTCTTCATAGTCACGGCAGATCAGCGTCCGGACCTTCATGGCTTTCAGGAAAAATTTTTCGTATTGGGCTTCTCGGAGCACATAGGTCCCGAAAAGAATTCTAGTCTTCACCTCAGGGCCCAGACCTTGGGTGCGGGATCCGGTCACCATGGAGAAATAATCATCCCCTTCGGCCCGCAGCCCGAAGCGCAGCCCGTCAAACCGGCCCATATTGGCATGGAATTCCGCGGACATCAGCACATAGTAGCAAGCCAGGCAGTGGGCCATGTTGGGCATGGAGACTTCCTCCACTTTGGCGCCGGCCGAAATCAGCCGGGCCACCGCCTGCTGTACCCAAGCCAACGCATCCGGATCCATATCGCTGCCCAGGTATTCTTTGACAATGCCAAACCGCCTGCCGGCCACCCCGCCGCCCATGGCGGCTGAGTAATCCGCCGCGGCGCCGGGCCACGACATGGAATCCTTCGGATCGTAGGAAGCCACATGATTCAGGATCAGCGCCGTATCCCCCACATTCCTGGCCAGTATCCCCACCTGGTCCAGGGAGGAGGCCAAAGCCGTCACACCATACCGGGATATCATGCCGTAAGTGGGCTTCAGCCCCACAATACCGCAGCAAGCCGCCGGCTGACGCACCGACCCCCCGGTGTCGCTGCCCAGGGAAAAGGCGGCTTCACCGGCCGCCACGCAAGCGGCTGAGCCGCCGCTGGAACCGCCGGGCACACGCCGGGCATCCAACGGGTTCTTCACAGGCCCATAGGCGGAGTTTTCAGTGGAGGAACCTATGGCAAACTCGTCCATATTGTTTTTCCCCAGCAGAACCGCACCGGCCTTCAGAAGATGTTCCGCAGCCGTGGCGGTGTAAGGGGGCTTGTAATTCCGGAGCATTTTCGAGGCGCAGGTCATGGGCAGGCCTTTCACAGAGAAGTTGTCTTTCAGTGCAAAAGGGATCCCATCCAGGGGGCCCATGGCTTCTCCCCTGGCCCTCCGGGCATCGGATGCCGCCGCGGCGTCCAGGGCGGTGTCCCGGGCGACGGTAATGAATGCGTTGAGTTCAGGCTCTTTCATCCGGATTTGGTCTAAAAAGGACTCGGTCATCTCGGATGAACTCAGTTCCTTTCGCTCCAGCAAACCTGACAAGGCCTGCACGGTCATCTGGTGTAGATTCATGTCCCTGTTCCCCCCTCTACAGAATTCTGGGCACTTTAAAGCAGCCCGATTCTGTTTCCGTCGCCTGGGCCAAGGCTTCTTCCCGTTCCAGCCCGGGACGGATTTCGTCCTCGCGCATGACGTTCATGAGATGGATGGGAGATATCATCGGTTCAACCTCCTCGGTATCAATGGCTTGAAGTGAAGCCGCCAGATCCAGGACGTTTTGGAAAGCCTGTCTGCAGCGATTCCATTCACTCTCTGAAAGCTCCACGCGCGCCAGCATTTCCAGATCGGCCAATTCTTGTTCACTGAATTCCATGGGTTCACCCTCCCTCATCTCTGCTGCCCTTGGCGCAGCGCTTCAAACTCAGCCTCGCTGAGAACGACTGGCTTCCCAGCGCCGGCCTCGCGCAAGGCCAGCGCTTTGGTCAGTTTTGAACCGGCATTCTCGCCGGCGATCACATAATCGGTGGTGCTGCTGACCGAATCCCTGGAATCGGCCCCCAGTTCGGTCAATAGCTGCTGGATCTCCGTGCGGCTGTATTTCGACAAGGTCCCGGTGACCACGACGTTCTTGCCATAAAAGGGTCCCTGTTCGATGCCGGCCGCCTTTCGGGCCTGGTGGCCGGGATGGACCCCTGCCTGAAGGAGGTTGCGGATGACCTCCAGGACCTTCGGGTCTCTGAAGAAATGCTCAATGCTGGAAGCAACGATCTCTCCCACCTCCGGCACACCCAGCAGAGTCTCACGTTCCGCGGCCATCAAGGCATCCAGAGATCCGAAAGCCTCTGCCAGATCCTGGGCGGTTTTTTTGCCCACATTGGGAATCCCCAAGGCAAATACAAAGGCCGCCAAAGTGCACGGTTTGCTTTTCTCAATAGCCCGGAGAAGATTGTCGGCTTTTTTATCCTTGAACTTGGCCAGTCCCAGAAGATCCTGTTTGGTCAGGGTATAAAGCTGGTCCACGCTCCTGAAATCCAGGACATCGAACAGCTGCTGTGCCGTCTTTTCACTAAAACCCTCGATATTCATGGCCTCCCGCCCGGCAAAATGCACCATAGCCTTGACCATCTGAGGCTTACAGCCTATGGCGTCCGGGCAGAACAGATGAACACCGTCCCGCACCAGTTCCGCATGGCACTCAGGGCAATGGGTGGGCGCCACGATTTCCCGGATCCGGGCCTCTTTGGCGGCTTCTCGGGAGTCTGGCTCATCATCCAGGTCATCCTCCAAACCGGCGCTGCCCAGGATTTCAGGAATCACATCATTGGACCGGCGTATGAAGACCCGCTGGCCCAGCTTCAGGTCTTTCCGGCGAATGTCATCGATATTGTTCAGCGTGGCCCGGCTGACGGTTACCCCGCCCAGCTGGATGGGTTCCAGAATGGCTGTGGGAGTGACTTTGCCGGTCCTGCCCACATTCCATTCAACATCCAGCAAACGTGTGGTTTCCTCCATCGCCTCAAATTTGTAGGCAACCGCCCAGCGGGGTGCTTTGACGGTGTAACCCAGCGCCTGGCGTATGGACAGGTCATTGATGGCGATCACCGCCCCGTCGATGTCGAAATTCAGAGAATCCCTCATCGTCTCAATTTCCGTCACAGCTTCCAGGACCGCTTGGCTCCCCGTACACCTGCGGCGAAAGGGATGGACCGGGAATCCCTGCGCCTCCAGAAAATCCAATTCCGCGGAATAGGTGGGGAAGGGCTTCCCTTCCCAGAAATTGATATCGTATAAGAACGCGGACAGGCCCCGTCGCCGTGTCTCGTTGATATCCAGATTACGCAAGGCGCCAGCGGCGCCATTGCGAAGGTTCTTCAGGGGCACTTTGGCCGTGGCGTTGTATTTCTCAAAGGCTTCCAGGGTCAGGATGGCTTCACCGCGCAGCTCCGCCGTTCCCGGTGCGTCCATAAAGGGAGGCAAGGAAGGAATGGTCATGAGCTGAGGCAGGATCTCCTCACCCACCTGACCGGTGCCCCGGGTGGCCCCATGGATCAGGCGACCCTCTTCATACGTCAGGCAGATGGTCAATCCATCAAATTTCATGGTCACAATATATTCGAAAGGCTCCGGCTCCCGGCCGATTTCTGCGGCCATCAGACGTCGATTCCGGGTCTCCCATTCCACAAATTCCGTTTCCGTCTTCACCTTGTCCAGACTCCACAGGGTCGCCCGGTGCGTGTGCTTCTTAAAGCCAGGCAGAATCCGGTCGCCGACACGCTGGGTCGGGGATTCCGGCAGGATGATGCCGGTCTCCTTTTCCAAGTCCTGAAGCTGCTGATACAGCGCATCATACCGGGCATCGGAAATCATCGGATCATCCATGGTATAGTATGCGTAGGCATACTGATTCAAACGGGCCGCAAGATCCCTCATGGCCTTGGTCTTATCTTCCATTCCGAGCCTCCTTGAGCTACAGCTTTTTCAGCGGCGCATATTCCGCCAGAAGTTCACGGATCCCTTTGTCGGGAAACGCCACTTGATAGGCCAGCTTTTCCCCGGTATTTTTGACCCCCACCACCACGCCCTGGCCCCAGGAAGCATGGAGCACCTTGTCGCCTACGCGGAATTTGACGCCCTGTCCCGATTCCCCGGGGGTCTGAGCCGCCACCGGCCTGCGGTTTTGCAGGCCGCCGCCTTCTGCGGCTGCCGCCGCGGCGCCGGCCGCATTCCAGTGGTCCCAGCTGCTCGCCGGCTTGGTACGATGCTCTGCACTATAAGTCCGTTCGCTTTTGGGCGGAAAAGTGTCCTTCAGATAGTCCGGAATCTCCGTGAGAAAACGAGAGGGCAGGTATTCCTGGTAGCGGCCGTGGACACTGCGCCGGGCGGCGCAGGACATATAGAGCCTTTCTTTGGCCCGGGTCATGGCCACATAACAAAGCCGGCGTTCCTCTTCCAGCTCATGCTCGTTGTACAAGCATCGGAAGTGGGGGAAGATCCCTTCCTCCAGCCCGATGATAAACACCTGCGGAAACTCCAGCCCCTTGGCCATGTGCATGGTCATAACCTGGACCGCATTGTGGCGGGCCTCGTCGCCCACCATATCCATGTCGGTGATCAGGGAGATCTCCCCCAAAAAGTCTGCCAGGCTTCCTTCTGCGTGAAGCCGGTCATAATCTCCGGTCTTATTCATGAATTCCTTGAGGTTCTCGATCCGGTCGGTGCTGTCCCGGCTTTCGTCCGCCTGGAGTTCCTGCCAGTAGCCGGTCCTGCGCAGGATGCTGTCCGTCAGGCTGGTCACGTTTTCCGTGGCCTTTCGTTCATGAAGCTCGCGGATCAGCGCCAGAAACTCCGACACCGCCTTTTCCGCCCGGGAGGATAACGCCAGCCCTTCCAAATCCGCCATGGCGTCATAGACGCTCTGCCCGGATTGCAGGCTGTATTCCATGATCCGGTTGACGGTGCTGTCGCCGATGCCGCGACGGGGGACGTTGATGATCCGCTTCAACGCCACACGGTCATCGGGATTGGATAAAAACTTCAGGTAAGCCAGAATATCTTTGATCTCTTTCCTTTCGTAGAAGCGAAGTCCTCCGATCAGACAGTAAGGGACCTGATACACGCCGAAGCACTCTTCGATCACACGGGACTGGGCGTTGGTCCGCAGCAGCACCGCATGGTCGCCGTAGCGGCCGCCGGCAGCCAGGGTCTGCTGGATCCGGCTGTAGACGAAGCGGGCCTCGTCCTGGTCATCCACCGCTTTGAAGCAGTACAGCTTGTCCCCTTCCTGGTTGCGGGTCCACAAGGTTTTGTCCTTGCGTTCCTTGTTATGGGCCACCAGCTGGTTGGCCGCCTCCAGAATGCGGGAGGTGGAACGATAGTTTTGCTCCAGACGAATGACCTTGGCGCCGGGAAAATCCCGTTCAAAGTCCAGGATATTCCGGATGTCCGCCTGCCGGAAGCCATAGATGGACTGGTCGTCATCGCCCACCACACAAAGGTTTTGGTGGAGCTTGGCAAGAAGGTTGACAAAAATGTACTGGATATGGTTGGTGTCCTGATACTCATCCACCATGATAAACTGAAAACGGCTCTGATATTTCGCCAGAAGGTCTGGTCTGCTCTTGAACAGGCGGACCGTCTGAAGCAGCAGATCGTCAAAATCCATGGCATTGCTGCGCTGCAGAGCTTGCTGATAACGCTGATAGACCAGCGGGGCCACCTGGTCAAAAGTCCGGCCCGCCGGAGAATATTGGGGCTGCGGAAGCTTCATGGCGCTTTTCTGGGCGCTGATCCAACCCATATAGGCCCGCGGGGTATGCTGTTTGTCCTCAAGGTTCAGCCCCTTCAGGATTTCCTTGACCACTTGCTCCTGATCTCCGGAATCATAGATCGAGAAGTCCTTGTCATAATCCCCCAGCTCGTTGCTTTCCCTTTTCAGAATACGCAGGCAGGCGCTGTGAAAGGTCATGACCCACATGTCCCCGATGGAGATCCCCAACAGCTTTTCTAAACGGTCCCGCATCTCCTGGGCGGCTTTGTTGGTGAAGGTGATGGCAAGGATCCGCTGCATGGGAATGCCTTGCTGGCCGATCAGTTCCAGCAGGTCCCTGAAGGACATATCGGCCGGATCCTGGACCGCAAGCCATTGGGCCAGTTTTTCCAGATCCTGCGGCTCCAGCGAAGCCGGCGGCTCGGCATGGGGGTCATACGCCGGACCAAAGACCAGCAAATGAAAAATTCGGTAAACCATCGCCGTCGTTTTGCCCGAGCCTGCACCGGCAAGGCAAAGGACCGGACCCGCGCCGGTGGTGACCGATTTGATCTGTTCATCATTCAAACGGGACAAAATCATGTTCCTGATTTCGTCCCGCAATTCCCAGTATTGCTCTTTTTCCTTTTGGTTTAAGGCCACAATGTCCCCTCCTTATTTTCCTCATTCTATTGTATGTTGATTGCGGATGCCCGTCAACCGTCAGGGGCAAAATCGAAGGCAGCGGCGGACAAAAAGAAAGCGCGGCTGGAGGAAGCCACGCTTTCTTTATTTAGTTCATATAGCCAATGGATGGCCGGAACGTTCCTCCCGCTTCGACGCGGATTATAACCGGACCTTCTTTTTGAAGTATTTGGTCAGTTCACCGAAGATGACCGGCATGGCGGAAACCAGAATCACGAAGTCCCAGTCATGAATATGGAACTCGGTCACATTAAAGACATTCCGCAGAGCGGGCACCAGCATGACCACAGCCAGCAGCGCAAAGGAAACCACCGTGGCCAGGTTCATGTTCTTGTTGCTGAACACGCCGATCCGGAAGATGGAGTATTTTTCGGAACGCGCCGTGTAAGCACGCAGCAGCTCACAGGTGATGATGGTCACGAAGGCGTAGGTACGGCCGACTTCAAGACCGTAGTTTTTCCATCCGAAGTAGTAGGCGCCCAGGACTGCGCCGGTCATCACGATCGCCTGTACAACGATGTTGAGGATCATGTCCCGGTTGATGATGGGTTCTTTGGGGTTGCGAGGCGGCTCATTCATCAGGCCGGGCTCCTTGCCTTCCGTTCCCAGCGCCAAGGCCGGGAAAGCGTCAGTCACCAGGTTGACCCAAAGCAGATGAATGGGCAGCAACGGAATAGGCCACTGGAATATCATGGCCAGGAAGATGATCAGGATCTCACCCACGTTGCAGGACATCAGGAAGAAAACGAATTTCCGGATGTTGGCATAAATGACGCGGCCTTCTTCCACGGCCGCCACGATGCTGGCGAAGTTGTCGTCGGTGATGATCATGTCCGCGGTTTCTTTGGTCACGTCAGTGCCGGTGATGCCCATGGCCACGCCGATGTCGGCACGTTTCAGGGCCGGGGCGTCATTGACGCCGTCGCCGGTCATGGCGGCGATGCCGCCGTTGTTTTTCACAGACTGGACGATGCGGACCTTGTGTTCGGGGGAAACGCGGGCAAAGACGCTGACGGTCTTGACGGCTTCATCCAGCATGGCATCGTCCATTCTGTTCAGGTCGGGACCTGCCAGGACCTGGTCGGTGCTGTCAATGATGCCCAGGTCACGGGCAATGGCGGCGGCGGTATCTTTGTAGTCGCCGGTGATCATGATGACCCGGATGCCGGCTTTTTTACAAACCTTGATGGCTTCCATGGCTTCCACGCGGGGCAGGTCGATCATGCCCACCAAACCGCTGAACACCATATCTTTCTCATCGTTTTCCGCGGAGGGATGCTCGGGAACCTGATCCACCGGCTTGAAGGCCATAGCCAGAACACGCAGGGCCTGGCTGGCCAGGGCCTTGTTCTCCGCCAGAATGGTTTCCACATCCTGGGGCGTGATGGGTTCGATGCTGCCGTCCCTGCGCAAGATCCGGCTGCACAGGTTGACCAGGATGTCGGGAGCGCCTTTGGTGTAGCCCATCAGCTCGCCCTTTTCGTTTTTATGGTAGGTGGTCATGAGCTTGCGCTGGGAATCGAAGGGGATCTCCTGCAAGCGGGGCTGCCGGAGGTTCATAGAGACTTTATCCATGCCGACTTTTGCGGCGGCCACGATCATGGCGCCTTCCGTGGGGTCGCCGGCGATTTTCCAAAGCTCATTGCCTTCGCTCTTATCGCTTTCCAGACGGCTGTCGTTGCAGAGTGCCATGATTTCCATGGCGCGGACCATCGCCGGTTCCTTTGTCAGGTCAACTTTGGATCCATCGGCGGTCAGTTCGCCTTTGGGCGCATAGCCTTCGCCGCTGATGGAGACCACGATTCCGGGAACGTACATTTTCACAGCGGTCATCTGGTTCTGGGTCAGGGTGCCGGTCTTGTCGGAGCAGATGACCGTGGTGCTGCCCAGAGTCTCCACCGCGTGGAGGCGTTTCATGATGGAGTTGTGCTTGACCATGCGCTGCATGCCCAAGGCCAGAACGATGGTGACCACCGCAGGCAGGCCTTCGGGAATGGCGGCGACCGCAAGGCTGATAGCCGTCATGAACATTTCAAGGATGTGTTCGCCGCGGAGCATGCCCATCACGAACACGATACCGCAAACCACCAGACAGGCGGTTCCCAGGACTTTACCCATCTGGGTCAGTTTCTTCTGAAGGGGTGTGTCTTCCTCTTCGTCTTCCTGGATCATTTCGGCGATCTTGCCGATGATCGTGCCCATGCCGGTGGTGGTCACGATACCCAATCCGCGGCCATAGGTCACCAGGGTGCTCATGAAGCCGCAGTTGATCTGGTCGCCAAGACCGATGTCCCCTTCCAGCTTGACCTTTGCATCCTTTTCTACGGGAACGGATTCGCCGGTGAGGGCTGCCTCTTCAACTTTCAGGTTCACCGATTCGATGATCCGGACGTCTGCCGGCACATAGTCGCCGGTTTCCAGGACCACCAGATCGCCGGGCACCAGGCCCACCGCAGGAATGGTGAAATTTTCGCCGTCACGGATGACTTTGGCGTTGGGCGCAGACATTTTTTTGAGGGCTTCCAGCGCCTTTCCTGCTTTATATTCCTGGAAAACACCTAAGCAAGCATTGACAATAACGATACCAATAATAACGATTGAGTCGGTCACTTCGCCCACAATGATCGATACGCCGCTGGCAATGATCAGGATCATGACCATGAAGTCCTTGAACTGTTCCAGCAGCATCTGGAATATCGACTTCCCTTTTTTGCGGGCCAACTCGTTGGGGCCATACTTGGCCAGTCTGGCTTCTGCTTCTGAAAAGCTCAGCCCCTTCTTTGCATCTGTGCCGAGTTCTTTGCAGGTCTGTTCCATACTGAGTTGATACCAGGGATCTGTCCGCACTTTCAACACTCCTTCTTTTGGTATAAATTATTTTATAAAAAAAGACCTTTATTCTATGACTATACCCTGTGGCATAGGCATCGAATAAAGGTCTTACTCTCACATGACATGACTGCAAACCGGATGCGGGTGCATCGTAATGACGGCTTACAGAACTGCGACCAGTCGCAGCGAGCTACTCCCCTTTGGAATTGTTTACTGGCTTATTTTATCATCGGACATGACCCTTGTCAACTCCAATCCGGGTTGCCTTTTATCCATGCCTCTTTTCCATATCCTTTGGTAACCGTCCGCTCCGAAATTCAGACATCGTTTGACCCGGCTGATGGTGGCGGTGCTGGCGCCGGTCTCTTCAACAATGTCCGTATAGGTCCTGTTGTCTTCCAGCATTTTGACAACCTTCCAGCGCTGCGCCATGGCTTTCAATTCGCCGACGGTACACAGGTCTTCGAAAAAGCGGTAGCAATCCTCCATGTTTTCCAGAAGGAGGATGGCTTCAAACAATTCATCCAGCATGGGATCCTGGAGTTTGGTCGTGTATTCCAAATAGAACCCTCCCTTTCCGCTGTCCTTTCGTTTATCGGGGGTAGGCGCCGGCAAGGATCTCAGCGGCCTCCGCCGCCTCCGATTGGGGAACCATGATCTCTACGGCTGCGGAATCCCCCAGCTGAGGCGCTCCGATGGGGCGCAGCATCACCAGGACACCTTCCATTTCCAGGATCGATTTCAACTGTTCTGCCATGGTGCGATTCGGTGCGATATAAACAACGGTCCACATGAGCACATCCTCCCCTGCTAAATGTTTTCGGTTGCTTTCAGCTTTCCTGCACGGAATTTGGCGGTCAATGCTTCTTCGACCTTGGGTGTCACCAATCCGGTCACCTGGCCCCCTGCCCGGACCACTTGCTTGATGATGGAGGAGCTGAGGAAGGAGTATTCGGAATTGGCCAGCAAGAATACGGTTTCAATTCCTTCATCCAGGTATTTGTTGATGGCGGCCACCTGCATTTCGTATTCATAATCGGAAATGGCCCGCAGACCACGGATGATGGCTGTAGCCCCCACCGACTTGGCAAATTCCACCGTCAGGCAGTCAAAGACCTGGACCCGGCAATTGGGAATATGAGCCGTGCCTTCTTTGAGGAACTCAAGGCGTTCTTCCAGGGAAAACATCGAGGTTTTATAGTTCGGGACAGCGACTCCGATCACGACTTGGTCAAAAATCCGGCAGGCTCGCTCCGCGATATGGATGTGCCCCTTGGTCATCGGATCGAAGCTGCCCGGGTAGATTGCGATGCTCATGAAGTTCCTCCAGTGATGCATTTTTCATTTTCTTGGCAAATATTCTTTATTTTACTAAAGAATCCTGCCGACTTTTACTTTTTATTCTTGTTTTTATTGGCAAGAGTGACCCGGCCGGCGCCCATGCAGGCGGACAGCTGCTCCAGCAGCGCCTCCGCGGGACGGATCCGGTGGCTGTCTGAAATCTCCAGGACCTTTCGTTCCGCCGGATAATAGAGGCACAAGGGCGTTGATCCGGGATACTGGCACAGGATCGGCTGGATCTGCTGCCACAGCTGATCCTGGACCTCCGGGCTTTCCTGCCCCATATTCAGCCACAGCCTGGCGCCGTCATCCGCAGCTTCCCCCTCCCCATGGCTCTGAGGCTTGAGCTCCGCCTCTGCAGGGTCGTTTTCGGTAATCCAGGGCGGCCGTTTTTCTTCCGGCGGATTCCCCGGTTCCTCCGGTCCGCTCAAAAGCTCCAGCTTCTCCAGAAAGAGCTTTGGCTTTTCCTCCTGTTCGTGATACCGCCCGCGCACCAGGACCACCACATCCTCCGCCAGCAGCGGTGCCAGTTCTGCAAAATTCCTCGGAAACACCAGGACGTCCACAGAACCGGTCAGATCCTCCAGCTTGAAATAGGCCATCATCTGGCCTCGCTTGGTCACAGAACGGCGCAGCGCTGTGATCAAGCCCCCCAGGATCACCGGCTTCTCGTCCTGCTCAGGACCCAGCTGGTCGATGCGATGACTGGTCTTCCTGCGCAAAAGCTGGCTGAAGCGGGAAAGGGGATGTCCGCTGAGATACAAGCCCAGGATCTCCTTTTCCATGTTCAGGATGTCCCGTTCCGCAATGTCCTCCAACGCAGGAAGCGCCAGCGTATCATAGTCCGGGCGGATCTCCGGCGCCACGTCGAACAGGGAGATCTGGCTGGAGTTTGCTTCTTTCTGCCAGGCCATGCCCAAGTCTGCCGCCATGGGCATGATCGCCAGCTGCTGGGCCCTGTTTCCCGGCACCGATGAAAAGGCGCCGGCCCATATGAGGTTTTCCAGAACCCTTCGGTTGACGTGGGTCAGATCGATGCGACGGCAGAAATTTTCAAGGCTGCTGTAGGCGCCGTTTTTCCGTTCCTCCAGGATGGACTGGATGGCTGGCGTTCCCACCTGCTTGATGGCCGCCAGTCCGAAACGTATCGACCCCTGGGAAACGCTGAAACCTTCCAGGCTGATGTTCACATCCGGCGCCAGAATCGGGATTTTTCGCTGCCGGCATTCTTCTATATAAAAAGGTACTTTGTCCTTGGTTTCCATCACGCTGGAGAGCAGCGCCGCCATAAACTCCACAGGATAATGGGCTTTGAGCCAGGCCGTCTGGTACGCCACCAGGGCATACGCCGCCGAATGGCTCTTGTTGAAGCCATAGCCTGAAAAATACTCCATCAGCTCAAATATTTTGCGGCCGGTTTCTTCATCCACGCCTTTGATTTTGGCCCCCTTGATGAACACTTCCCGATAGGCGGCAAGGACCTCAGGTTTTTTCTTGCCCATTGCCCGGCGCAGCTGATCGGCTTCTCCAAGGGTCAGTCCGCCCAAGTCACCGGCGATCCGCATAACCTGTTCCTGATACAGGATGACGCCATAGGTGGTTTCCAGGATCGGTTCCAGCAACGGGTGAAGATAGGCCGCATCGATCTGTCCATGACGGCGTTTGATGAAGTCATCCACCATGCCGCTGCCCAAGGGTCCCGGCCGGTACAGCGCCACCAAGGCGACAATGTCCTCGAACCGGTCCGGCTTGAGCTCTCGCAGGATCTGCCGGAGTCCGTCGCTTTCCAGCTGAAAAACGCCAATGGTATCCCCTTCGGACAACAGGCCATAAGCTTTCGGATCATCCAGGGGGATCCGGTCGATATCCAGGGATATCCCCTGGCTTTGCCGGATCAATTCAACGGCATTGCCAATGACCGTCAAGGTGCGCAGGCCCAGCAGGTCCATCTTCAGAAGGCCGATGGATTCCACCGTGTCTTTTTCAAATTGGGTGCAGGGAAGTCCGTCGGCGGACCGCTGCAGCGGAAGATAATGTTCCAGGGGCTCCCCGGAAATCACCAGTCCGGCCGCATGGACACCGGAATGACGGGGCATCCCCTCCAGGGCCTTGGCCACCTGGATCAGGCTGCCGGTCTCTTCGTCCGATTCAGCCAGATTCCTGAGTTCCGAGGACAATTCCAGGGCCCGGTTCAAGGTGATGTTCAGCTCGGAGGGCACCAGCTTGGCCGCCTTGTCCACCTTGGCCAAAGGCACCCCCATGGCCCGTCCGGCATCCCGGATGGCCGCTTTGGCCGCCATGGTGCCGAAGGTCACGATCTGGCAGACCCGGTCCCGGCCGTAGCGCTGACTGACATAGTCGATGACCTCGCCTCGGCGCAGGTAACAAATGTCAATGTCGATATCCGGCATGCTGATGCGCTCGGGATTTAAAAATCGTTCAAACAGAAGGTCATACTTCAAGGGATCGATGCTGGTGATCCCCAGACTGTAGGAAACAATGCTCCCGGCAGCGGATCCTCGTCCGGGCCCGACAAAAATACCTTGTTTTCTTGCAAAATTGATAAAATCCCAGACGATCAGGAAATAACCGGGAAAGCCCATTTTTTCAATCATATCCAGCTCGTACAGCAGCCGTTCCATGGGGGTTTGGGCTTGTCCATGGGCGGCGTCCGACGAAGCATGGTCCCCCAGAGGCGGGATGCGGGTTCTGCCGGGATAGCGCGCTTCCAGTCCCTGCAGGCAAAGCTTCCTCAGGTAGGAAGCCTCATCGGTCTCCCCCTGCGGCAGCGGATAGGGCGGCAAATGGTTCTGCCCGAATTCAAAATCCACCCGGCAGCGCCGGGCGATCTGCTCTGTGCTGGCCAGGGCTTCCGGATAGTCTCCGAACAGCAGGGCCATCTCATCGGCGCTTTTCAGGTAGAATTCCTGGGTTCCGAACTGCATCCGATCCCCGTCCGCCAAGGTTTTTCCGGTCTGAATGCAAAGCAGGATATCCTGGACAGACGCCTCCTCCCTGCGGATGTAATGCAGGTCGTTGGTGGCCACCAAAGGAATGCCGGTTTCCCGGCTCAGCCGGATCAAGCCGCTGTTGACCAAGGTCTGGCCTTCGATGCCATGATCCTGCAATTCCAGGAAAAAATTGCCCTGGCCAAACATCGCTTCATATTCCACGGCTGCCTTCTGGGCCCCTTCATGGTCTCCCTCCCGGAGGCGCACCGGCACCTCGCCGGCCAGACAGGCCGACAAGGCGATCAAGCCCTCGCTGCACTGGCGCAGAAGCTCCTTATCGACCCTTGGTTTGTAATAAAAGCCCTCCAGCCAGCTGCGGGAAACCAGCTTGATCAGGTTCTGGTAACCGGTCCGGTTCTCCGCCAGCAGGACCAGGTGGTAGGGTTTGTCGTCCAGGCCGACCACCTTGTCCCATCGGCTGCGGGGTGCCACATAAACCTCGCAGCCGATGACCGGGTGGATCCCGGCGGCTTTGGCCGCTTTGTAAAATTCGATTACGCCGTACATCACCCCATGGTCGGTAATGGCCAGAGACTCCATGCCCAATTCTTTGGCTCTCTGGACCAGCTGGGGGATCTTGCAGGCGCCGTCCAGCAGACTATAGCATGTGTGGGTGTGCAGATGGACAAAATTCGTCATAGGGACCTCGATCGTTTGTTGAATTTTCAAGTGGAATACACTATGATAAGATAAAACCATTAAAGGAGTGAACTCCATGAGCACATCGGAACGTTTGAACCAGGAGATGAAGGAAGCCATGCGGGCCAAAGAAGAAGGCAAGCTGCGGCTTTCCGTTATCCGGATGATAAAGTCCGCAGCCAAATATCTGGAAATCGAAAAAGGCGCCCCCCTCAGCGAAGAGGAATGGCTCCAGGTCATTTCGCGGGAATTGAAGCAGCGCCGGGACGTCCTGCCGGAGTACGAGAAAAATGACCGCAAGGAAATGGCGGAAACCATCCAGGCGGAAATCCATATCCTGATGGACTATCTCCCCCGCCAGCTGGAGGATGCGGAAATCATCGCCATCATCCAGGACGCCATCCGCGAAACGGGCGCGAAAGGGCCCAAGGATATGGGCAAGGTCATGGGCAAGATCTCCGCGGCCACCAAGGGAAAAGCAGATGGCCGGCGGGTCAGCGAATTGGTCAAGGAAGCCCTGGCTTCTCTGGAAGACTGACCGCACTTGCCCGATCTGGCTTTTACCCTATTATATCAAAAAAATCCGCCGGTTAAAGAAGAGCCCTGCCAAAATACATGCTTTGGCAGGGTTTTATTTTTTGATTGGTCTCCGGCCGCCGGAGGCGCCTGGCGGCTGCCGCCTAATCCTCTTTGCTGAACAGGTCCGGCTGATAATAGCCGGTCTGGGGATGCCCTGCCACATCGCTGAACTCCTCCAGGAGCTTGGAATATTTCAGTGAGAAGCTGAAGGAGAAGCTGATTTCGGGTTTTTGGATGTCCAGGGGTCTTAGAATGACTTTGTCTGAATAGAACATGTACTGATATTCATCATCTCGCCAGGTAATGCTGAAGCTTCCCAGCTTAAGGGTCACATGCCCCCATTCATTGATGGCATAGCCCTGATAAGTCCCATTGCAATACAGTGCCGATCCGTACCGAACGCTGATGCTGCGATCCGGCTGGTCCGAAAAAGTGGAGAAATGCTCTAAAATGAGCCGGCAGGGCAGGCTGACCTCTTCCAGCAGGCGGCGTTCCGAAGCGACCATGGCTTCCAGTTGGGCATACCGGGTACGCTGCGGATGGAACTCGGATTCCTTATTCTCTTCATGATACTTATCCATGCTTCTCCGCATGACCTGGGTAATGTCTTCCATCGCCGCCAGATATTGCTGGTCACGTGCCGCTCTGCTCTCCATAAAACACTCCTTCTTCCCTTGATGGAATTTTGAAATCCGGTCATTAGCCCTTTTTTTTTGCCTAAAATTGCGTTGACACTTCATCACCGAATCGATATAATGAACTGGTGACTTGCATACACGCCATCGGGATGTGGCTCAGTTTGGTAGAGCGCTGCGTTCGGGACGCAGAGGCCGCAGGTTCAAATCCTGTCATCCCGACCATGTTTTTTCCAGCCGTCCGGTTCATCCGGACGGCTTTCTTTTATTTCTCTTCATCTTGATGTTCCCGGGGGCCGGGCCCTTGCTTTTTTGCTTTGGCTTTCATGATATACGTGCCCACCGCCAGTAAAAGAACCAAAGCAATGATCCCAGGCAACGGATACTTCAGGACCACGAAGAGCAGCAGGACCATCACCAGGAAAAACGCAAAGGATGCCAGTCTTTTCATTACCATCAGCTCCTGAATCGATTTTCGGACACCTTCCGGCGGGTCCATCCCGGGGAGGATGAATGACCCATGGAAGTGTGCCGGCGCATTCTATGTTTGATTATATCATTTTTTAGATTGTTTATGGAGACGGTGTCCAAATTCTTTCACTTTTTCCAGGGCTTCCGGATTGTCACCGGAGGCCTGGCACGCCAGCTGACTGCCGCGAAGCTCCAGGAAGCGTTTGGTTTGCCGGGTATCCACCAAAGCACCGGGCCCGCCAAGACAACCGCCGCTGCAGGCCATCCCTTCCAGAAAATTAAAGGGTGCTTCCGATTTTTCCAAAAGCTTCAGTTGAGCCAGACATTCGTCCAGCCCCTGGGCAGAGCCGCCCCGAAAATCGACTTGACCGTATCGTTGCAGGCCTTTGGCCATGGCGTCCCGGACGCCGCCTGCGGCTGCGAAGCCCTGACCGTCTTTGGAAGCCCTGGAGGACGCTTCCGGCATAGCCTCCAGCGTAGCCAGGTTGATGTCCGCCGCCACAAACAGCGCCGCCAATTCCTCGAAGGTCAGGACGCCGTCCACAATCTTGCTTTCCATGGCTTCCCGCTTTTTGGCGATACAAGGGCCGATAAACACAACTTTGGAATCCGGCATTTCTTCTTTCATAACCTTGGCCAGCGCCGCCATCGGGCTGACCATGGTGGAGATATGTTCCGACTGGTCCGGTCGATGGGCTTTGACCAGCTTGACAAAAGCCGGGCAACAGGAAGACAGCAGGTAAGGATCCTTTTCCGGCACCCGCTGGACAAATTCCTCACTCTCTCCCAGCGCCACCAGATCCGCTCCAAAGGATACCTCTTCGGCCCGGTCAAAGCCCAATTTTTTCAAGGCTTGGAATAAAGGACCCAGTTTTTCTTTCTGGCCCATTTGTCCAATCACGGCGGGCGCCACCATGGCAATGGTTTTCTCTTCACCTTTGAGCCAGTCGATGACCTTCAGAAGCTGTGAGTGGTCCGAGATCGCGCCGAAGGGGCAGCTGACCATGCAATTGCCGCAATCTGTGCATTTTTCCTTATCTATGTAGGCTTTCCGATCCTGGTCTGCGGTGATGGCATTCACAGGGCAGGCGGCTTCGCAGGGACGATGCACTTCCAGAATGGCGCCGTATTTGCAGGCTTTGCGGCATAAACCGCATTCCACGCAGCGGCTCTGATCGATGTAGGCCTGGTTTCCCACGATGCTGATGGCGCCCCGCGGGCAGGCTTGCTGGCAGTTATGCCCCAGACAATTCCGGCAGGCATTGGTGATGAAGTATTTATCGATTGGGCAGCCGTCACAGGCGATGTCGATCACCTCGACCTGGCTCCGGTTTTTTTCGTGGGAATGCGTCAAACTATGGCGGGCCAGCGTCGACAGCCTTTTTTTGGCATGCTCCGGCGTCAGGCTCAAGCCCATGGCCAGTTTGATCCTCTCGGCGTAAATGGCTTTTTCCTTGAATTCGCAGCACCGGTAACGATGCTCATGTTCGGCGGTCAGCCGTTCGGGGAGCTGGTCCACCTGTTTGACAAGGCTCCCGTTCCAATGGAGCCGGGCCGTTTCCGTCAGCACTTTGCGGCGTATTTTGGTCACTTCATTGACTTGCAGGGTCATTGATTCTTCTCCTCCTCGAGGTCATGCAGGGCTAGGATCTCGTTTTTCAGCTGTTCAGGGGTCATTCCTAAAAAAAGCCTGCCGTTCAGGGTGACGTTGGGCCCTTTGCGGCACTGGTTCAGACAAGTATGCTTCTGGACCTGCAAATCATCCCCCAGCTTCTTCTTCAATTCCTCAACCACGGTCACCAGGTCCATACCGCCCATCAAATGGCAGGATGTCCCGGCACATAAACCCACAGTGATCTTTGTCATTTTATGCCTCCAAATTTTTATTGATATTGGTCTTTGATCTCATTAATACCAGCGAATGCGGCAAAGCTTTCCCCGCTGATTCAGCAGATCGTTCAGCCGCTGCAGCACCGAGGAGCGCAACCCCAAATGGAAGGGCAGTCCCGGCGTCAAATGGGCGCTGTTGATGCGGAGCCCGACCAGCATCTCGATCTCATCGCATTCCAGGAGCCATTTCAGCAGCATGGCGGCGCCGTCTTTCTTCTCCTTGACCCGGACCATGCCCGATTCCAGCATCTCCACGACGCGGGTCAGGGTCAGGATCCCTTCGGTGACCAGATCCACACCCGGCATACGGGCAACGGGCGGGATTTCCGGATCCGAGTAATTCATGTCCACCGTCACCGGCAGGTTTTTCAAGCGGGAGACGATATTGGCCGAGGTTCCGCCGCAAATGACGCGGCGTCGGTCTCCTTCGAAAAAAGCGTCCACCATCATCTGATCCTCGTTTTTTTCCAAGGGGGGGCCGCTCAGCAGGATGCCCTGGATGACCGGACGGACCTTGACCACCACCGCCGTAGTGTCATCTCCCAGAGTCCCTGCGCTGTACATTTCGCAAAACTCCAAAATATCTTCCGCAATAAGCTGGGCAGAATTCCGCAGGTTGATCTCCTGACGCAGCAGCCTGACCAGGCCAGTTTCCTCAAGGCCCAGCGGCAGCAGGGCTTCAATTCCGGCATGGGTCACGCCATCGCTGCAAAGGACCAGGATATCCCCGTTTTCCAATTCCAGATTGCTCTCCCGGATCACACGCCGGCCGATGACCCTGGCATCCCCCCGCAGTGCCGTTACATTGCCGCGGCGCAGCAGAATCGCCGGCGGATTGTCATATTGGACCAAATAGCCTTTTCCATCCTGGCGGATCTGCAGGATCGAAAAGGTAGAGTAAGCCAGGTTGCGGACCTGACATACCGGCAAGGTTTCGGATATGGTTTCCACCGCATCCTGCAGCGGCACCCCCCGGATCAGCAGCCGTCCGGCGATCCGGGCGGTCAGGGTGGCCAGAATGTTGGCTTTAACGCCGCTGCCCAGCCCGTCGGATAGAACGATCACGCTGGAGTTCTCGTCCTTTTCGATGCCGACCACGTCCCCGCAAAGGACTTCATCATGTTTGTTCTGGGAAGCAACCCCTATTTCGAAGGAGATGGTCATGGCGTTCCCCCCTCCAGGTGTTTCAGCAATTCATAGAGGGTGGCCTTGGTTTCCGCGGTAGTTTCACCCAGGAGGCTGGCGATGGTCTGGGCAACGGTCATTTGCTGATGGATCACCTTCTTGGCTTTCTCCATCACATTGGTTTTCATGGCATCGATTTCCCGGCGTTCCTGCTCCATTTCCGTCACGTTCTCAATAATCAGGAGCAACAGCCTTTCTGCCGGTATCGGCACCATGGTCTGCCGTGTGACCAGTCCCCACTGAGGATATTCAATGCAGCAATCATAGGTGTTGGTTTTTGACCGGCAGGCCCGGGTATAGGGCTCCGCGTTCAAATACCCGCTCAGCTCAAGCCCCACCGAAAAGGGGATCTGAGAAAAAAGCGTCTGGGCTGAAGGATTGAAATCCCGCACGTTCATCCCCTCGTCCAGGACCAAAACGGCGTTAGGGGTATTGTCCATGACCGTATGGGCAAGGGATTCTGCTTTGGCGCGCATGGCAGGAATACACATTTCAATGGTGGCCAAGCCGGACAAAACCCCGATGGCCTTTGCGCGGCAGCTGGTATAGCCGCAGCCTTCACAGTTCCGTTCGTCCTCCGGCGTATTTTTGCCCATTTTCCGAAGGACCTCCTGAATCTGTTCTTCCGTATAGCGTTCATCAGCAACCGCCTGGTCATGGAAGTCCTTTCCCATCGTGCACGGACTTTCCGGAATCATGGCCAAAGGCCACCCCTGGCTGGCTTTGATGGTATCCTGGATGATCTGTTTCCGTTTGTAGAGCGTATTCTTGGAATCCATGGCGGGACCGCCGACGCAGCCGCCGACGCAGGCCATCATTTCAATAAACGCAGGATCGATGTCGCCGTTTTCCAGCGCCTTCAGGACCTCCGTGCATTGGTCCATCCCTTCGATGGACCAGTAGTCCTGGTCGCTGCCCCAGGAGCCTTTCACGCTGTATAAGACCCCGTTGTGGATGGGATAGCTGCGCGTCGGGATCCATTGCCCCCGATAAGAAAACTCGGACTTGGCCGGTTTCTCCGATACTTTGGCCTTATGGGCCTGGGACAGGAGCAGGACCTTCAGCTGGCCAAAGGTCAGCGCCGCATCCAGGCCGAACCGCTGAGCTTCTTCCAGCTTTCCAATGCAGGGGCCGGCAAACACCACGCGGCAGTCCTCGCCCATGCGGGAACGGATCAGCCGGCTGTGAGCGGCCATGGGGGATAAGACCGGCAAAAGATTCTGCCGCAGCTTCGGGTAATATTTTTCAACCAGGCTGACGATCACCGGGCAGCAGGTGGATAATCCGGTTTTTTCCTGCCATTCCGGCGTCCGGAGCAGCCTGCGGTATTCGCGGGTTGTCAGAGCCGCGCCGACGGCCGTTTCCTCCACGTCAGCAAACCCGGCCTGGCAAATCGCCTCAAACAACGAATGCGGCGGCTGCTCAAAGCTGGCCAGGTAGCTGGGCGCCAGACTCAGCACCACCGGACGGTCTTCCTGAAGCATCTTGAGAACCTTTTCCGTCTGGTTCTGATAAACCTTTGCTTTTTGCGGGCACTCCACCACGCAGCGCCCGCAAAGGATGCAGCGATCCGGATCGATCTTGGCCTGTTTGGTCACAAAACTGATGGATTTTACCGGACAATTCCGCAGGCAGCGATAGCAGTCCCGGCATTCCGCCTGCTGGGTCCATATATATTCATTCACCCGGCTCGACTCCTTCCTTCAGCAGGGACTCCGCCATATCCGGCGTCACATTGGTGTAGAGACGGCCGTCCACCCGGACAACGACCCCTTCCTGGCAATGGTCCTGACAAAAGCAGCCGCCCAGTTCCAGTTCCGCATGTTCTGACGGCTGCCGGCTGATGGCTTCCTGAAATGCTGTGATCACCGCCGGAGCCCCTTTCAGATGGCAGGAGCTGCCGACGCATACCTTGATTTTCATTGAAGCACAACCTTTCCGCTACGCATTGACATAACGGCGAGGCAGCCGGCATGACAAATCGCAGACGATTTCATAGTTGATGGTATTTAAAAGCCCCGCCACTTCGTCCACCGGGATCCGCTCCGCCCCCTGCCGTCCCAGCAAGACCACCGGCTGGCCCGGCTTCATTCCGGGCAGCCCGGTCAGATCCAGCATCAGCTGATCCATGCAGACGCGGCCAACCATCGGCACCCTCCTGCCATCCACCAGGGCTGCTCCCCGATTGGATAAAAGACGGGACACTCCGTCGGCATAGCCGATGGGAACCGTTCCGATAACCGAAGGCCGGGAGGCGGTCCAGGTATGGCCATAGCTGAGGGATGTCCCCGCCGGCACCGCTTTGACATGACTCAGGCAGCTTTTCAGAGAGATGGCTTCCGCGAGCTGAATCCCCCATTGCTTTGAGTCTTCGGAAGGATAGAGTCCGTATAAGCCGATGCCAAGCCGGATCATGTCCATGTGGGCTTCGGGCAGCTTCATGGCTGCGGCGGTATTGGCGCAATGGCAGATCGGAATCGCCAGTCCCCGGTCTTTGATCTGTCCGGTGAAATGTTTAAATAACGCCGCCTGCCCTTTGACGCTGGTTTGATCGTTCTCATCCGCTTTCGCAAAGTGGGTGAAGAGACCTTCGATCTCTAAATGAGGATGCCGGGCCAGCTGAAGGATTTCCTGAAGCGCTTCCTCACCCGGCAAAAAGCCCAGACGTCCCATGCCGGTATCCACCTTGAGGTGGATCGGCGCTCGGATTCCCGCCGCACGCGCCGCATCCCCGTAGGCCAGTCCCTGTTCCAGCGTGTAAACCGCTGGTCGGATCTGCTGCCGCACCATATATTCGTAATCCTGCGGATCGGCATAGCCCAGGACCAGGATCGGCTGCCGAAAACCGGCATCCCGCAGCTGGGCCGCTTCCTGGGTCAAGGCAACCCCCAGCCATCGGGCCCCTGCTTCAGTGGCCGCCCGAGCGACCGGGACTGCGCCATGGCCGTAAGCGTCGGCCTTGACAATGGCCATGAGCCTTGTTTCCGGCTTCAGCAGGGACAAATAGGTTTTCACATTCTTACGGATGCAATCCAGATCAACCTCCACATAGGCAGGCCGACGCAAGAGGAGCTCATCCGCACCCATAGCCTTTTCCATGATCAAGCTGCCCTCTTTGTTTTTTTGGCCCGTCATCTCAATCATCATCTCCCATACATACCCCGATGGCCCTGGCCGCCTGGACGATCTCGCTTTGGGGATCCACGTTTTTGGTTTTGCTGATGGCGTCGAGGATGGGGATCACCGTGATTTCGCCGCACCTCAGCGCCACCATCCGGTCCCAAGGGCCTTCCACGGCCTGGATCATGGCCTTGACGCCCAGCCGGGTGGTCAGAATGCGGTCAAAGGCCATGGGGCTGCCGCCACGCTGCAGATGGCCCAAAACGGTGGCCCTGCTTTCCAATCCGGTGGCCTGGCTGAGCTTTGTGGCCACCACCTGGCCCACGCCGCCCAAACGGATCGGATCGGTGCTGTCCTCAATGTGAGCCGCCACCACCATGGAGCCTTCTTTTTCCGTGGCGCCTTCTGCCACCGATACCAGGCTGAAATGCTTTCCCTGCGCACAACGCTGCCGGATTTTCCGGATGATGCAGTCCACATCATAGGGTATTTCGGGGATCAGGATCACATCGGCGCCGCCCGCAATGCCGGCATGAAGGGCGATCCATCCGGCGTAACGTCCCATCAGTTCCACCACCATGATCCGGTGATGGGACTCCGCCGTGGTATGCAGACGATCAAAAGCCTCCATCGCGGTATTGACGGCGGTGTCAAAACCAAAGGTTTGGTCGGTACCTTCCAGATCGTTGTCGATGGTCTTGGGAACGCCGATCACCCGAACCCCCTTTTCGGCAAATTCATGGGCAATATGCAAGCTGCCGTCTCCGCCGATGACAATCAGGACTTGGATTCCCAGCGCCTCCAGGTTCTGGATCGCCTGATCCGAAACATCAATGAACTGCAGGTTGCCCTGGGCATCCCGGCCAGCCGGAAAACGGAAAGGGTTGTCCCGGTTGCTGGTGCCCAGGATCGTGCCGCCCCGATGCAGGATCCCCGATGTGTTCTGTGCATCAAGCTTGACGTACCGGTTTTCGATCAGTCCTTTAAACCCGTCCATAAATCCATAAACTTCCGCATTATACCGGTTTTGAGCGGTTCTCACCACCCCCCGGATCACCCCGTTCAGTCCCGGTGCGTCTCCGCCGCCGGTCAGTACTGCCACACGATCAATCATCCGACCCCTCCTCATGCCAAAGTGTATTGCAATCATTTCATACTAGGTCTCATTATAGTCGATTCCTCTCGCCCTGCCTAGCATCCGAAAACAGCTTCTAAAATTACCCGCAGTTTCGGAGGTAAGGACATAAAGGTCCCACCGGGCAGCGGCCGCAATCCGGCTTCTGGGCTTTACAGCAGCGGCGTCCATGCCAGATCAGCCAATGGTGGGCATCCGCCCAGTCCTCCGGGGGGATCAGCGCGCAAAGCTGTTTTTCCACACCCTCCACCGTATCGGAAGCCGCCAAACCCAGCCGGTTGGCAACGCGAAACACATGGGTGTCCACCGCCATGGCCGGAATATGGAAGGCATTGGCCAGAACCACATTGGCGGTTTTGCGGCCAATGCCCGGCAAAGTCATCAAGGCTTCCCGGTCAGCGGGCACTTCGCCTCCGTATTCGGTCAGCAGCCTCTGGGCTGCTGCCGCAATGTTTTTCGCTTTATTCTTATATAAACCCAGACTTTGAATGTAGGGGATCAGGGTTTCCGCCGTAATGTCCTTCATGGATTCGGCGTCCGGGTAGTCGGCAAACAGCCGTCGGGTCACCTTGTTCACCTGGACATCCGTGGTCTGGGCAGCCAACGCCGTCGCCACCAGCAATTGGAAAGGCGAATTGAATTCCAGAGCCGTCCCGATGCCCTGATAGTGCCGGGACAGGATGTTCAGGATCTCCTTTTTTTGTTCTTTTGTGATTATAATCACATTCATGGTCTTAAAAGCACCTCTCAAAATCAAAATGACCGGGCTGTGGGAGCCACAGCCCGGAAAAGGTCGGATTTCAGAACTGTCATCGTATACCTTGGCCGGATCAAGTTCAGCCTTCAGGCCTGACCATTGCCGCCAGGTTGTTGACCGCATGGTCAGGGATCAATACCTTGCCATGCTCCTGGAAAAAGCTCTGGCCCAAGAAGGTCCATTCGCCATACTCCCCCGCAATGGCCGACACATCCAGATGGCGGTCGGTCATCGTGGTGATTGCCAGGTAATATTGGTCTTGGAATTTATACAATGTGCTTGCCTCGATGGCTTCAAAGTCCATGCATGCGGAGGCTTGTGTACAGGTCTCCACGTTGGGAAAACACCAGACTTGCTTGCAGCCCCGCTCAAGATACTCGACGTCATCGTCGGCATCCCGCTCGAAACTGTTCAAATGAATCGCACCTGCGATCTCACCCTGGGATCCTGCCGGGATCCGGGTCAGGATGATCGCAAAGGTATCCGAGTTCAGCGGGTAGGCTTCCACCACCAATTGAGAATCATCGTTGATCTCAAATCCGCATTCTTTATAGGCTCTTTCAAGAAGATCACGGAAAAAATCCTGCAGCTTCGGACTCATGGGAATAAATTCCCAGCGCCTGAAATCCCTCTCTTCCAAATCTTGAACCGTTAAAATGATCTGAACTTTATCTTCATTGATTTTTCGAAACTTCATCTTGCCCCACCTCCTTTGAAATCGTTGGAGGCCCTGTACCCCATAGAATTAAGAATAGACGTCCGCCATTTTGAAACCTTTCCTGATTAGATTATACTCTGAATCGCTTGGTTCCTGCAAGCAGGAATCCGGGGGATTGTGTCAAATACATTTCTGAAGTGCTTTTCAGGAGGTTTTCATGCTGCAGCCTTATAAAACCATCTATGGACCGGGACAGGATGAGGTGGTGATCCAGCGCTCCCGCTTCATCGGCTATGCCCTGCCGGTGGCGACCGAGGACGAAGCACTGGCCTTTATCGAAACGATCCGGAAAAAACATTGGGATGCGGCCCACAACGTCTGGGCCTATGTGATCGGCATCGGCGGAAGACTCCAGCGATGCAGTGATGACGGGGAACCCCAAGGCACTGCCGGGCGGCCTGCCCTGGAAGTCATTCATAAAGAAGGCCTGGTCGATGTGGCGCTGGTGATTACCCGCTATTTCGGCGGGATCAAGCTGGGCGCTGGCGGTCTGGTCAGGGCCTATACCCAGGGGGCGAAAATCGGACTGACGGCGGGGCGGATCATTCAAAGACAGCCTTATGCCTCTTATCTCCTGGAAACCGACTATTCCATGATTGGCCGCTTTCAGAGGGAATTTGAACAGAGGGATTATCGGATCCAGAATGTGTCTTATGCCGACAAGGTCCGTTTCTCCGTCCTGGTCCCGATGGAAGAAAGGGAATGTTTCCATGAACTTGTCACCGAATTAACCGCCGGACAGGACAGCCCCGTGGCTGGTGACGATACCTATGTCAATTTTGAAAATGGGAAAATGCTCTGAGAAGGAGAGTTGTCTATGGTCAACCGAACCATCATCGCCATTGGCAGACAATTTGGCAGCGGCGGCCGGAGCATCGGTCAGAAACTGGCGGAGCGTCTGAATATCCCCTTTTATGACAAAAAGCTCATTACCTTGGCCGCCGAAAAAACCGGTTTCAGTCCGGAGGTTTATGAGCAGGCGGATGAAAAGGCAGCCAGCGGGTTTCTCTATTCCAGCCTCATCGGTGACTTTCCCCTGGGAAGCCAAGCCGGCTTCGAATACAATTTGCCCATTCAGGACAAACTCTTCATCGCCCAGTCCAAAGTGATCCGGGAAGCCGCGGCCGCCGGTTCCTGCGTGATCATCGGGCGCTGCGCCAATTACGTTCTGAAGGACGATCCCGGCTGCGTCGGCATCTTTATCCATGCGCCCATGAAGATCCGTATCCAACGGGCCATCGAAGAATACCAGATGCCGGTGGCCCGCATTGAGGAAACCATCTCAAAAATCGACAAACGGCGTGCTGCATACTATAACTATTATTCAGACACCCGCTGGGGCAAGATCGACAGCTATCATTACGCCTTGGACAGCAGCATTCTTGGTCTGGAGGGCACCGCCGCGCTGATCGCCGAGCTGGTGCGCATCAAAGAAGCCCGCCGGACCTGAACGGAATAGAAAATGTGCGCTTCGGCTTGCCCATATCAACAACTCCCGCTGCGAATTCAGCAGCGGGAGTCTTTTTTGTCCTAGTCTTTATTGAAAACACAGCCGACTGCCTCACGGCATTTTAAAACAGCCCCGAAATCCTGCCATCCGCATCCACGTCGATTTTCTCCGCAGTGGGAATCTTCGGCAAGCCCGGCATGGTCATGATCTCTCCAGTGAGCGCCACCACAAAGCCGGCGCCTGCGCACAGCCTGACCTGGCGGACCTTGATGCTGAAGTCCCTGGGACGGCCCAGCAGCGCCGGATCATCCGACAAGGAATACTGGGTCTTGGCCATGCAAACGGGAAGATGGCCATAGCCCATGGCTGCATAATCCTCCAGCTGTTTTTCGACGTTTTTCTCAAAAACCACACCTTGAGCGCCATAGATGTTTGAAGCGATGGTGCGGATCTTATCAGCCAGCGGCAGCTCGCTGTCATAGACCGGATGATTGCCGCCGTCCGGCTTCATGGCTTTCATCACCATTCCGGCCAGTTCCAAGGCGCCTTCTCCACCCTTGGCAAAGACTTCGGAAACCGAAACCTGCGCATTCCGTCCCCGGCAGGCCTCGACCACCATCGCCAGTTCCTGCTCGGTATCCGTGGGGAAGCGGTTGATGGCTACCACCACCGGCTGCCGGTAAACCGTCTGAATGTTATCCATATGCTGAACAAGGTTTTCCATGCCCCGTTCCAGCATTTCCAGGTTTTCTTTGGAAAGGCTGTCTTTGGGGCAGCCGCCATGATGCTTCAGCGCCCGGACCGAGGCCACCAGGACCACGGCGTTGGGCTTGAGATTCCCGGCCCGGCATTTGATGTCGAAGAATTTCTCGGCGCCCAGGTCTGCACCGAAGCCCGCCTCCGTGACCACCACATCCCCCAGCTTCAAGGCAAGCTGAGTCGCCATCAAGCTGTTGCAGCCATGGGCGATGTTGGCAAAAGGCCCGCCATGAATGAACGCGGGCGTTCCCTCCAAGGTCTGCACCAGATTGGGATTGAAGGCATCCTTCAACAGCGCGGTCATGGCGCCGTGGGCCTTAAGCTGCCCGGCGGTGACCGGCTCCCCGGCATAAGTGTAGGCTGCGATGATGTTCGACAATCGTTCACGAAGATCCATCAGATCCTTGGACAGGCAAAAGACGGCCATAACTTCCGAGGCGACGGTAATGTCAAACCCATCCTCCCTGGGGAAGCCATTGGCCTTGCCGCCCAGACCATCCACGATGTTGCGCAGCTGGCGGTCATTCATATCCATCGCCCGCCGCCAGATGATGCGCCTGGGGTCAATGTTCAGCGTATTCCCATGGTAAATATGGTTGTCCAGCATGGCGGCCAGAAGATTGTTGGCTGCCCCGATGGCATGGAAATCGCCTGTAAAATGGAGATTGATATCTTCCATGGGGATCACTTGAGCATACCCGCCGCCGGCAGCGCCGCCTTTGACGCCAAAAACCGGTCCCAGGGAAGGTTCCCGCAAGGTAATGATCGCCTTATGGCCCAGCCGGGCAAAGGCATCCCCCAGCCCCACCGTGGTCGTTGTCTTTCCTTCTCCGGCAGGCGTCGGATTGATGGCCGTGACCAGTATCAGCTTGGCCTCCGGCCGGTCTGCCAAGCGCTGCAGCAAACGATAATCGACTTTGGCCTTAAACTTGCCGTAATGGCTGATGTCTTCTGCTGAGAGTCCGAGTTTGGCCGCCACATCCTCAATGGGCAGCGGCTGTACGGCCTGGGCAATTTCAATGTCGCTTCTCATGTCATCCTCCGCATGTTTCTGTTTTGCCGATCATGGATCACGAGGCTCTGTCGTAAACCTTCTCTTATTATACCATTATTCCACAAAAAAAGGTTCCCCGCGAAGGGGAACCTTTCGATGCAATTCTTGCTTGGCGGCAGGAGATTAGTCCATGATCCCAGCGTATTTGCAGGTGATGTTGATCAGAGCGATCAAGCCACGGATGGCAAGTCTGACTCTTTCGGGGATCAGAGCACCGGTGTCGTCCAAGGTGTTCAGACCGGTGGAAACATAGATGTTGCCGTCGTAAGCGATGGTGGGGATCATGCCCATAGCGCCGATACCTTCCTGGAAGATATTGGTTCCGCCGTACATGTCTTCGATGGAGAAGATGGGGATACCCATCTGGCCATTGTCCCAGGTATGTTCGTAGTTGATTTCAACCGCGGCAGAGCCATAGGTCTTGGTGAAGGTGAAGCCCTTCAGCAATTCGGGAGCAATGCCCTTCTTGAATTCTTCCACGATGATGTCATACATGCCATCCACAGGATCGGTCATCAGCTTGGGATTGTCTTTCAGAACGCGCATGGCAGCAACGGCGCCGCAGAGGCCTTCTTTACCGGGATCGAAGGCAACGCTGACGGCTTTGCCGTAGGAGCTCAGGGAACCGTAACGGTTGCCGGCGAAGCCCATGGCACGGCGAGCATTGACCATGATGTCTTCTTTACCGATGATCATGCCGCAGATGGAGGAGCCGGAAGCTTTGTCCATGGAGTAGACAATAGCGTCAGCACCGGTTTTGCGGATGTCATGGCCGATGAAAGGAATGTTCCATGCAGCGTCAACCACATAGGGAACATCGTATTTGTGGGCAACGTCAGCCAGAACTTTTTGCAGGATCGGCGTGCCGTTCTCGTCTTTGTCACCGTAGCCGTAACCGGGGGTGTCATAGCCGATGGAGGTGATGCCGCTGAACATGGTGGCATGACGGGCAGCCATTTCTTCAAAGACAGGTCTGTTGGCTTCGCCTTTGACGCCGCTCAGCATGGTGCAGGGGAAGTACTGGATGCCGTGGTTGCTGTAGTCAGCGCCTTCCAGTCTGGTGACCAGAACGTCCAGGTTGGGCTGTCTTTTGCCCTGCATACCCAGTTCGCCTGCGGTGCAGCCTCTGTTGGCGATAATGTCTTTATACTTGGGGGGGAAGGGACGGCCATAGCCACCCTGATGATGGAAATGCTTTTCCATGGGGGCGATGTAGCGGGCACGATAGTTGTCGCCAGCGCCCATGACAGGAGGCATGAACATGCTGGTGTAGCAGACGTTGATGCCGGCTTCGCAGGTTGCGGTGGGGCAAGCATCGTATTCAGGGCCGTAAACATCTTTGACCATGTAACGGATTTCTTCAACGTAGCCGGCCAGACCTTTAACGGATTTGGCTTCTTTTTCGCTGAAAGCGAGAACGTCGTCACGCAGGGGAGCGGGGCAGCCGGAAACGCCGCCGGTCAGACCAAAGGTGCCGCGACCTTCTTCTTTCAGTTTGACCAGTTCATCGGCAATGCCGATTTCTTTTGCTGCCTGAGCGCATTCAGCATAAATGTTTTTGATGTTTGCGTACAGGTTCTGATACATTTGAGTCTTGTACTTAAACTTTGCCATTTGGAAACCACTCCTTAAAAAATATTTTTCTTTATTGCTGCCGGTCAAAGGGCCGGATAACAACCTGAGATAACGGTGGCGGTCAACCTACTGGTCCATGAGGGAGTCTTTGCCGCCGCGTCCGGGGTAAGCCCCTTCCGCCGTGCTGCCGTAAATTCCGGCATACAGGGCTTCCGCGAAGCTTTCGCATTCAGCGGCCTTTTCCAGGGTGTCAATGATGCCCGCGACGATTTTTTCCGCCATGGTATCGGCGGCTTCCGTGGGCTTGATGCCTGCACCGCCGAAGAAGCGGAAGGCTTCCTTCACGGCCGTCAAGGTGTCGATCCGGGAAGGGCCGGCAATGGGGCCGCCGGAATAGGCTTCGTCGGAGGAGGCGATAGAAATCGCTTCAACACCCAGAGAAGAAGCCAGCGCGCCGTGCATCGCGGTGGACAGGGAGGATTGCACCCGGTCTTCGGTCTGAGTCAGGAAGCCGATGGGGGCGCCTGGCCAGATCGGTGCGTCGATGATGCTTCTCAGCGCTTTTATTTTTGCAGCGTTGAAGTCGACGTAATTATCTTCCATCTCCCCGGTGATCATCACTTCGGGAGAGTAGACGAACAACGGCTGAAGCACAGGCCTGCATCCCAGCTTGATGGCAATGTGGGCCGTGGTCAGCATGCCGGCAAAGGCTTTCGCGGCAGGCACGCCACAAAGCTCTTCATTGGTCACCACGTCAAAGGGCATGCTGAATTCTTTGGCATATTTCATGCATTGGATCCCGTCCACCGTCAGACGGGCCGGATCGGTGCCGCCGCCCAATGAACCGTAGGCAATGTTGATCTTGGTCATATCTGCGCCGATCTTTCCGGCCAGGAGGACCGTTTCCGGCGTATTCAGGCCGCGGTGCGCACGGACCTGCCACAGGGTGGAGGGTTCCAGAGACGCCTTGATGACCTGAAGATTTTCCGGGGAAATGATGGTGCCGTCCTGCTCATGGGTCAGATAGCCTTCCAGGAACCCTTCGGTGCGGGCACCCCAGGAGGGGTCAAAATGAACCACACCATCGGCGCCCCAGGATTCGCCGACCTTGATGTGCGCGACGTCCATGAAAGGGCAGCCGGTTCCATACTGGATGAAGACGGTGGGATTCTCTTCAACCTTCTGCAGTTTCTTCATGCGCATCCGGTCTTTGGTGGTTTTCACATATTTAGCCAGCTCGGACATTTCATGATCGGACAGCGGCCGGGTGTAAGGCGGCATGGTGCCGTTCTGATAGAAATTGCGGATCTTTTCATCGGAGAGCTGGATGTATTCCTGCTTCGCGGCATCCTTTTCGGGCCCGTCCGGCAGATCCATCAGCTTGCGGCGCAGCTCAGCGCGCAACACGGCCTTGCTGGTCTTCGTGGAGGCCCATGCCAGAGTTTTTTCGGCGATCTTGTCAAGCAGGGCTTCGATTTTTTTATTTCCATAAACATAATCGTAACCATCGGTTATGTTCTTTTTCGATTTGATGGCGCCGGAAAGGTCAAGCTTAGGTTCCCGTTCTTCGATGAAAGCGATAACCTGTTCGGGAACGGTGCCGGGTCCGAAGCCGGCGTCGTAGCCCAGCTCCTGAGCCAGTTCAACCCGGATGCCCATGCCGCCAATGGCGATCTTCACGTGTTCACGAAGTCCGACGGCTTCCGCCTGGTCGATAAATTTGGAGAGCAGCTCCGCGACGCCATAACCCAAAGTACGGCTCACAAGAACGGCGCCAACTTTATTTTCCAAGGCTGACTTGATGATTTCTTCAGGCTGATAGTCCGGAGGAAGAAGGATCGTTTCATACCCGTTTTCCTTCAAAGCTCTGTTCATGATTTTGAGACCGATATCATGCACAGGATCCAGAGGGGCAAGCAAGATTTTTTTATCCTTATCCATGTTATTTGTCTCCTTCCAGCCATGCATATTGGTCTCCGGCACGATAGAGATAGCCGCGGGCTCTGACGCGGGCGCCGGCGCCGGAATGCTCGATGAACACGATGTCCGTGTCCTTCAGACCGAATTTCTCCAAGAGCTTCAAGGCCAGATCCCTGCCCTCCTCTTCGTCCTTGCAGACAAAAAAGGTTTCGATGTCAACTGCGTCCATGACTTTTTTTAAACAGGTTTCCATTCATTTATCCCCCCTCGCTCATCAATGATGAGCAGTATCGCATAAAAAAATTTGTCTCCCGGTTTGGCTTATTCAATTATACTGTGTTGATCTTGCTCCAGTACTTCTTCACGTCGCTGATCAGATTCTCGATATGTCTGACCATCGCCTGCTCGGCCTGGTCAGAATCGTGATTCTCAATCGCCCGGATCACCTGGGCATGATCGTAGGACACCACACTGTGCACCGTTCTGCGGATGTATTCAAAGACCGGCGTCAGCTGCCCATCCTGTCGGATCAGCTCGATGGCTGATTCTAAGACCGGATTTCTTGCAGCTCTGGCAATCGCTCGATGAAACAGCACATCCTGTTCCGCGGCGCCATCAGGGCGGGAAGCCATTTCGTATTGAGCTCTCTGGATTGCCCACATTTCATTGATTTCGTCCGGCGTCGCATGTTCTGCCGCCAGTCTGGCAAGTTCCCGTTCAATTGCTTTTCGTGCCACCAAAATGTCAATCAGGCGTTCTTTGGTCTGGTTGTGCAGAACACTGAAGAATTCCTCGCCTTGATCCGATCTGGTCTTGCGCACTTCAAGATCCTTGAAATAAGCGCTGCCTGCGTCCGTCAATGTGCGTCCTTGAAAGCCAACCTTCATGGTATACCCACCGTGGTCCAAGCGATTCAGGATCCGACCGGCGGTTGCTTCGCTGATCATTTGACCCATCTTCTTCATCTCACGGCTTAGATAACCTGAGCCAACGGGCGAAACACTCTGTGCTATGATCCGCAGCGCCAGGTACTCCTGATATTCGCGTTCTGGTAACATACGCGCTGCGCTCCTATTCTTTTGTTCTCTGCAGGCTCTATTCTACCCCATTTTGCGCACGGTTTCCAGCCCTTTTTTTTATTTTTTTTTGTCCGGAATTGTTTATATTTCGGAACATCATATAATGAAAGGCTCTTTGTATATATGAACATTCATTAGTATGCCTAGGGCGATCATATTGGCCAGCAGCGAGTTGCCGCCATAACTGACCAAGGGCAGCGGGATTCCTGTAATGGGCATGATGCCAACGGCCATGCCGATATTCTGCAAAATATGAAAGACGATCATCGAGACGACGCCCACCGCCACCAAAGCACTATAAGTGTCCTTTGCCTGTCCCGCGATTCGGATGCCTCTCCAGATCAGAATGAAAAACAAAAGCAAAAGGACAAAGGCCCCGATGAATCCAAATTCTTCGCCAAGAACACAGAAAATGAAATCGGTCCACTGCTCCGGAAGAAACTCGTTCAGCGTTTGCGGCCCCTTCCCCCAGCCCCGTCCCCAAAGGCCTCCGGAACCCACCGTGATCTTGGCCTGGATGATGTTCCAGCCCCACCCGCGGGGATCCACATCCGGGTTCACAAAAACCACCAGCCGCATCAATTGGTAGTCTTTAAGGGGCATCCACCATCCCCAAAGATAATGTCCTGTGATCCAGGAAACCACCGCTGCCAGACCACCGCCGATCAAAAGCAGGATTTTTGGCAGGGAAGCGCCGGACACCACCAGCATGCCAAAGAGGATCGCCACATAAACCAGCCCGGTCCCCAGGTCCGGCTGCATGAGGATCAAGCCCAAAGGCACCCCGACATACAAAAAAGCGGGAATCAGTTCCGCCCATGTATTGAGCCTGCCGGCCCGATCGGACAGGAATTTGGCCAGGCTGAGAATCATGAGGATTTTGACCAGCTCAGCCGGCTGGAACCGTATGGGCCCGATCGGGATCCACGCCTGGGCGCCCTTGACGGACTTGCCGAACATCAGAACCGAGGAAAGGAGGACAATATTCAGTCCATAGAGCCAGCGGCTAAATCCTGCAAAAACACTGCAGTCCATGATCAGGACTGTAAAAAAGGCGCAGAAACCCATGCCGGCCCAAAGCATCTGGCGCAGCACAAAATTCGTGTCAAATTTTACGCTTGCATTGACCGTTGCACTTTTCAGCACCACAAACCCGATGCAGAGGATCGCCGCAATGCTCAGCAGCAAGGTATAATCAAGATTCTTCAGGATACGTCTCATTCGCACGAGCATAGGGCTCACCGCCTTTCATCCTTGAGGAGCGTTCATCGATCAGGTCGATGGGGTTTCATCCGGCCGGTCCGGATTCTCGTTCTGGGTTACTTCCGTCACCGGCGAACCGTAAGGATCCGGCACTTCGATCCCGCCGTCCGACCTTGTCCCCGGATTGTCCTGGCTGTTGTCGTCAGAAGCGCCCGTTTCTTGGGCGGCAGGGACTGGGACGGCGGCCGGCTTCGCTGCCGGCCGCGAAGCTGCCGGCTCTGCCGCCTGGTCTTCATTTCCTGAAATGCCAAAATAGTACTCAAAGACATCCCGGGCAACCAATCCGACCGAGCCGGATCCGGTGTTGCCGAATTCCATGACCCCCGCAAAGGCGATCTGCGGGTCCTCAGCCGGCGCAAAGGCAATAAAAAGGCCGTCGAAATCCTTCATCTTTTCATATCCGGTACGACCCGGCTGGGCCGTCCCGGTCTTTGCCCCTACCCCGATGCTTTCCGGGATGTTTATGAAAACCGAATAGGCCGTACCGCCGGGCTTGGTCACATAAGTCATCGCCTCCCGGGTAGCCTGCAGGACCCATTCCTCCACATTGACCTTGCGGGTTTCTGGAATGTGCTCTGATTTGACGGTTCCATCCGGGTTGTAGATCGTCTGGACCACATAAGGGGTATTGTAATTGCCGTCATTGGCCAATGCCGCGGTATAGGCAGCCAGCTGAATGATGGTGTATTGGTTGTAGCCTTGCCCGATTCCGGTGTTGTAGGTATCGAAATCATGCCAGGTGGTGTAATAGGAAAGCTGGCTTTTTCGTTCAGCTTCCCATGTATTGATCTTGCTTTTCAGTTCCCGTTCCAGCCGCTTCTTTTCGCTTTCATCGGAGGCTGCGTCAATTTTCGGCCGATACTGCGCCTCAAATTCAGCCAGCTTCTCATCGATCCTGGCATTGATTTTTTTGGCTCGATTGGCGTATTCAATGGTTTGCCAGGTTATGCTGGGCAGAAGGCCCTTCCCTTCAAAAGGAAGGTCGAGACCGGTCCTCCCGCCCAGACCGAATTCCTCGCCGATCTGGCCGATCATACCGATGCCGGCTCGCCGCGCCGCTTCCTGAAAATACACATTGCAGCTTTTGGCCATGGCCTGCGCATAGTTGAGGGGTCCATGGACGCCGGTGCACTTGATATAAGGTTTGAACCAGTACCGTCCGCTGCAGACAATTTTTTCGTCGGGGTCCAACAGACCGGATGTCAGCGCCGCCATGCCGGTGATCGGTTTGAAGGTCGAGCCGGGGACGTAGCTGCCCTGGATCGCACGGTTGGTGAACGCCGCCGGCTCCTGGGTAAAATAGTAATCCGCCTGGGCTTGGGTCAGGGATTTCCCGTTAAAATCATCCGGATTGATGGTGGGCCGGCTTACCATGGCCAAGACCCCGCCGGTCTTGACATCCAGCACTACCGCCGCACCGGCCTTGGCCTTGGGGAATTTTCCCTGGACACTGGCCATCATGGCGTCAAAGGATTGCTCCATGACCTGCTGCATATCCAGGTCGACGGTGAGCTGCAGCTTGTTGCCGGGTGTGGAGGGTAAGCTGGAGACTTCCTTGACGGGATGGTTATTGGCATCCACGGTCACCTGGCGATAGCCGTTGGTCCCCTTCAATTCGAATTCATATTGTTTCTCGATGCCGGTTTTCCCGACCAAGTCCCCGATCCCATAATCCGCAAAGGCTGGATCCTCCAGTTCGTCCTTGATGGAATGAACGTAGCCCAACAGATGGCCCAGCACCGTGCCATGGATGTAGGACCGCTGGGTGCTGGTTTCCACAAGGACACCGGGCATTTCGCGGCGCCGCTCCTCCAATTGGATGACCGTCTCGATGGGAATGTCGCGTTTGATCACGATGGGTTCGTACAGCCGGCTGGTCTGGCTTTTCATGCTTGCCTGGACCGCTTCCACGGTAATTTCCGGATCCTCCAGGACCTTGACCAATTCTTCAACCACTTTGCTGATATCCTGGTCCTGCAAGCCTAGATAGTTCAGCGTGAGATTGTAGACGGGCCGGTTTGTAATCAGCGTATTGCCATTGCGGTCCACCACTTCGCCCCTGGGCGCTTCCTCGGTGATCCAGCGGGTGGACTGGTTTTCCGCCTTATTGACAAAAATCTCTTCCTGAATCACCTGAAGCCAAAAGATTCGACCGGTCAGCATCGCAAAGATCATGATGACCACGGCCGTGTAAATCTGAAGTCTTTTCTTGACAATAAGCTTATCCCTGGATTCTTTCCACATAACATCTCCCTAGGTGTTCTTGTCCATTCGGTTATAGATCAGAGGATTTAAGCAGATGGTCTGCAAAATCGAAATAGGCGCCATAGGTCAGCGGCACAAGACAAACGTTATACAAGGTACCGAAGGCAAGCCGCCAGAGGGCAAGCTCCAGGGGCCAGCGGTTTCCCACGATCCGCCCCACGATATACACCAAAACGAAATTCAGCAGGCTGCCCCAAAACACATTGAGGATCGGAACCCAAAGGTTTTCTTTGAAAATAGCTCTCGAGGTTCGTCCGACGATAAATCCCACCATCGCTTTGACCAGGGCATTCAGTCCGATGAACCGTCCCAAAAAAAGGTCCTCCGCCAAACCGACGGCAAATCCTGCCGCGCCGCCTATGACCGGCCCGGTGAACATGCAGTTGTACACCACAAGGATCAGCAGAAAATCCGGCAAAGCGCCCGCCAACAGGACCCCGCCCGGCAGCATGCTGCCCAGGATCAGTCCTGCCATGACCATGACGGCAAGGATCAGCCCATATCGCAACCTCATGGGCTGACGCCCCCTTCAGCGGCGCCCCTCGTCTCTTCGTCCGCAGCCGGCGAATCTGAGGCGAAGACCTTCCGGATCACCAAGACCTCTTCCAGCCGGGAAAAGTCGGCGAAAGGTTCAATGACCGCAGTCTGCGTCAGTCCATTGGGCTCCAGGCTGACTTCCTTCACGGTGCCAATGGGCAGGCCTTTGGGGAAAATGCTGCTAAAACCGGAGGTGATCACCGTTTGTCCCGGCGTGATCACTTCATCATGAGACAAATGGACCATTTTTAAATCATCAGACTGGCCATCCCCTTCCACAACACCCGGGGTGTCGCGGGTTTCCAGGATCCTGGCGCCCACCGCGCTTTCGTTGTCCAGAAGCAGCAGCACCTCCGAGGTATGGGCCGTGACCGCCACCACACGGCCCACCAGTCCGACGGCGGTGACCACCGGCATATCCGTCCGGATCCCCTCTCTGAGGCCGATATTGAGGATCACCGTTCGGTACCAATTGCTGGGATCCCGTCCGATGACCTCCGCCAAGGCAACGTCATATTGGTTTTGATGTGAATATTTATATTCCAGGAGCTGATTCAGTCGTTCATTCTCGATCCGGACCTCTTTCAATTCGAGAAGGTCCCCTTGCCGGGCGTCCAGCTGGGCTTGAAGCTGGTCATTTTCTGTGCGTAAGGCCGCGTTGTCCCTAAAGTAGCCAAAAAAGTCCTTGAGTCCATCCGAAATGACGGAAATCCCCTGCTGGAAGGGATAGGCGATTTCCCGCAGAGGTTTTCCCATGGAAACCATGTCCGGATGCTCCCAATTGGTGGCACCCATGATATAAAGCAGGATGATCAGGGCGATCACCATCCATACAGCCCAAAAGGCACCTTTACGGCCCACTGTTCCACTTCCTTTATGTCTTGAGTCGCGCATCACGGAATCATGGGCGGAAATAGCCCGTTTCCCGCATGCTTAGGTAATCGCTGCCCGCCAGGATCAGGTGGTCGTAAACCCGGATCCCCAGTAATTCTCCGGCACGGGCCAGCCGGCGGGTCTCCTGGATGTCCTGGGTACTGGGAACCAGACTGCCGCTGGGATGATTATGCAGCAGAATGATGCCGGCCGCTCCGCGCTTCAAGGGATTTTTGAACACTTCCCTGGGATGGACCGGTGCGGAGGAGAGGCCTCCGATGGAGACAACATCCATGGCGATCACCTGGTTGGCTGAATTCAGATTCAGCACCCGGACGCTTTCCCGGTCTAGATGGCCCAGCTCCCCCAGAAGCAGGTCTGCAGCCTGCTGTGCCGTTCGGATCACCGGCCGGCTGCTGATGGGAAGCCTTGACAAGCGTTGTCCCAGCTCGATCGCAGCCTTGATCTGGCAAGCTTTCGCCGGTCCGATCCCACGGAATCGGCTGAGTTCGGAGGGTTCTGCCTGGAGCAGGAAATCCGAGTGCCCGGCCTGAAGAAGGTGTTGTGCCAGGTCCAGAGCGGATTCTCCCCGCCGTCCGCTGCCGATGACCAATGCCAATAATTCCTGATCGGATAATTTTTGCGGACCCAGGGCCATCAGTTTCTCCCTGGGACGCAAGGCTGGCGGAAAATTCTTGATACCGCCCGGGATTCTCATTGCCAGGCCCCCTGCCAGATCGGGATCCCGGCGGACTGTAAAAGCTGTGCGGTCCGGAACAGAGGCAGGCCGACCACATTAAAATAGCAGCCGTGGATTTGCTTGATCAGGCTGCTTCCATATCCCTGGATCGCATAGGCGCCCGCCTTATCCATCGGCTCACCGGTGGCCACATAGGCGGAAATCTGCGCCGGCCCCATCTCGGCCATCCATACTTTGGTTTCCTCGCAGAGAATGAGAACCTCAAGATCTCCCTCCGGCAATTGAAACGAAGCCGCCGGGTCCGGCAAATTGCCGGGGACCGGCAGCCGCAGCAAACAAACGCCGGTCAGAACCTGGTGGCATTGCCCCTGCAGCATGCTGAGCATCCTGAAAGCATCTGCCGGACTTCCGGGTTTACCAAGGATCTCAGACCCGATGCAAACCACCGTATCGGCGGATAAACACCAGCGTCCCGGCAGCAGACGGGCTGCCGCGCTGCCCTTGGCAAGGGCTGAAGCCTGGACCTGTTCCGCAGGACTTCCCGTAAGCTGCAGACTCTTTTCGTCGATGGGACTGGGGAATACCTCAAAGTCCACCCCCAGCCTTTCAAGCAATTCGCGGCGCCGCGGCGAAGCCGAGGCCAGTATAACCGGTTCCATATAACCCGCCTCCAAATGTTTGGTAATATTTGTATATTATACCATGGCAGGTCCTTCGTTCTTGGACTTTATGAAATACTTTGCGGTTCAAGATCTGAAAAAAATGATGACAGCGGCCACAAATCCCGCCACAGCGCCAAAATTAAGCTTCAGCACCGCTCCCAGGGTGATGGAAACCACCAGCAGATCCAATGTAAACGAAGACGCGCCCATGGACATCAAAGTCTCCCCGGCCCAGGGCGCAACCGGTCTCAGCAAAACACCGATAAAACCGCCAATGATGCCGCAAGCCAGCATTAAAGCCACCAAAAGCCAGGGGTTTCTTCCTCCGCGATAACCGCTCATGAATCAGCCTCCTCATCGAGTGCATTTTCACCTTCTTTCAGGAATCCTCTGAGCCAGGCGGTCACTTCCGGGTCCCGGAAGGATGTTTCGCCAAGAATTTCCCGCATTTCGGCTGTGGAAAAATCAAAAGACCGGTCTCCGATCCCATGGTGGTAAACATAGTCGATGGAATCCGAGCCCGTGATCAGGGTCAGCATGGTGTCAGCCATGTTGCCCAACGGCGGCCGGTCAATGTGGCTCCTCTGCATGCTGGCTTTGATCCGGGTGCCTTTTTCGGGGACCGATTCGATTTCCACATTGCCGTCGCAGTCCATGGCCATGAATTTCAGCAGCGGGATCCCCAATCCAACCTTGCGGGTGGTTCGGGTGGTAAAAAAAGGGTCCGTGACTTTGGCCAGCGTCTCTTCATCCATGCCGCAGCCATCGTCCCGGATCTCAAACCACAGCCGGTCGGCGGCCGGATCTTCCTGGATCTCGATCTCGATACGGGAAGCCTCCGCCGCGATGGAATTTTGGACAATATCCAGAATATGCAATGAAAGCTCGCGCATGAATCTCTTCCTTTGCTCTCTTTAACGCTCCGTCATGATTTTCCGGCCTTCCAGTCCTTTCATCGCCAAGGCCAGCTCATGGACCGACCAATGGTCCAGATAAGCGGCACAGTGGATGTCCCGAATGTTTTCGAGGAAGTGGGCATCCGACGCGGTGATATAGGTGTAGCCGAGGGCTTTGATTTTATCCGTCAGAACCGGGTCTCTCGGCAGATGGCAGGTCAGCTCGATCCCGTCAAAGGGGATGCCTTCCGGAATCGTCCCGAAAACTGCACCTACGCTGAAAGCAGGGCGATCCGCATGGGCTGCGATACAGATCCCGCCATAAGCATGGACCATGGCCACAGCCTCATCCACGCTGATGGCCGTCGAGCCCAGCAAGAAACGTTCTTCCTGTCCCAGCCGCCTGCCCTCCGGATCCACGAACCACTGCTCCCCCATGATCAACGGTTTGTTTTTCATCTTCGAAAACCGCGGCGCCAAGGCCTTCTCGAAATCAGTCGCTTGGCTGATCCGGTCAAAAAGGCAGACCAAGTGGATTTCTTCCAGGGTCTGCAATTCCATCCCCGGCACGATGGTCAGTCCCATTTCAAGGCCCTTCTCAACGAAGGCCGCCACATTGCCACAGGTATTGTGGTCGGTGATGGCGATCACATCGATGCCTTTTTCTATTGCCTTTTGGATGACTGCCTCCGGCAGCATTTCTTCCTGGCCGCAGGGTGACAGACATGTGTGCATATGAAGGTCGATCGTCCATTCCTGCATGCGTGCGCCTCTCTTCCTTGATTATCCGCCTAAATATTCAGTGCTTTTAGTTTCCCTGCGAGGGTGTAGGCGCTGTCGTCCGAGGAAAAGATCATGATCCCTTCATTCCGGGCCCGGTCCACGGCGCCCTGCATGGGCTGATGGCCCTCCAGGATCACGATCCCAGCCAAGCCCAACAATTGGGCAACCGCAACGATGTTTGGATTCGTCATCACCGTCAGCCATAGGTCGCCGGGTTGCGCCTGGGCCATGACGTTGCTGAGAAGATCGCCGATGTAGCAGCCTCGGATTTCGATATCCTGCATTTCAGGCTCTGTCAGCGGCCGCAAGGGCAGGACAGAGGCCAATTCACCAGCAAAGATCATGATCCCGCCTCCCCGGAAACATTGGCCGAGTAAAGCCGCCCCACCGCGGTGTACATGTTCAGCGGCGTACTGAAAAGCGGAATCTCTTTTTCCTTGGCCAGAGCCACCATTTCCTCGCTTGGCTGTTTCCCACGGACCACCACGATGGCCGTCAAGTCCAGCATCTCGGCCGTCCGGATGACCTGGGCATGCACCAGTCCGGTCAGCAGCAGTGTGCCGGTTTCCGTGAATGCCAGCACATCGCTGAGAAGGTCAGCCGCACAGGCTTTCTGCACAACGGCGGTTTCAGGATCATAACTGGTCAGACAGGTCGCTTCCAAGATTTTCTGTGCCTCTTGAAGTTTCATTTTTCGCCCTCCCTTTCCTCCAGACCCATGTAAAAGCTCAGGACCTCCAAGTTCACTGCAAGATCCACATTCCGCAGCTTCACATCGTCGGCTACGATAAGATTTTTTGGTGCAAAATTCAAGATCGCCTTGACTCCGGCCCGGGTCATAATATCAACGGTTTCCTGGGCTGCGGCCGCCGGAACGGTCACGACGCCCATCTGTATGTTATGGGTCTTGATGAATTGATCCAGTTTATACATGGGCGATATGGTGAGATCGCCCACCTGCTCCCCCACTTTGCTCATATCCTTGTCAAAGATCCCCATGACCCGGAATCCCCGGTTCCCGAAACCGTTATACAGCATCAGGGCTTTTCCCAGACGGCCGGCGCCGACGATCACCACCGAGCGCGGCTTGGTCAGGCCAAGGATTTTTTTCAGGTGCCTGTTCAGATGCTTCACTTCGTATCCGACGCCCCGGGTCCCGAACTCTCCGAAATACGCCAAATCCTTGCGAACCTGGGCTGAAGAGCCGTCGGTTGCATCCGCGATCTCCTGAGACGAAACTTTGGTGATCCCCATTTCTTCCATATATTGTAAATTCCGGGAATATACCGACAACCGGATGATGGTTGCTTCCGGTATTTTCTCTGCTTTCACGCACGTCACCTCCAAAAGTCTACTCACCGTGAATTATATCACAAGGATCCATTGCCCCACAATCAGCCATCAAAAATCATCTTTTCGTTGGGATTCGGGCCGCCTGCCCTTATGATTCCACGCTTTAGCGCACCGATCAGATACAGGGACCCCGCCGCCAGCACCAGATCTTGGGGTCCAGCTTCCCGGAGGGCCGCTGCCAGGGCTTCATGACAATCCTCAATGGAAGAGATCCGGTCGGGACAGGTATGACGGAAGGCGTCTCCCATCGCCTCCCATTGAACCGCCCGATCGGAGGGAGGCCGGGTAATAAAAATCCGGTCTACCAAAGCCTCCAGCTGGGAAGCGGCGTATTGCCTGTCCTTATCGGCCAGCATTCCAATGACCAGCAGCACCCGCCGAAAGGAGGGCCGCATGCCGGTCAGCCATTGGGCCAAGCGCCGCATACCGTCCGGATTGTGGGCTCCATCCAGGATAACCAGGGGTTGCTGCCGGACCACCTCAAGACGGCCCGGCCAGGAAACGCGAGAGATACCCTCTTCTATCGCCGCCGGCCCCAGCTGAGGATAAGGCCGCAGCAGTAATTCCAGAGCCAGAGCCGCAGTTGCCAGATTGATGCATTGATGAGGGCCGATCAGAGGAAGCTGGATCGATTCATAACGATGGGCCGGGGTCTGCAGCGCCACCTGTTGATCCAGCATGCCTTGGCACAGGATCTGCCAGCTGCATTCCTTCTGGACCCAATGCAGCCGGGCCCCCTCGTCCTGCTTTTGCATCGTTTCAAACTGTTCGAGGATCACCCTTTGGACAACCGGGTCTTCCGCGGCGCAAACCAGCGAAACACCGGGCTTGATGATGCCGGCTTTCTCGGCCGCGATCCTGCGGATATCATTTCCCAGGAAATTCTCGTGATCCATGGTCACATTGGTAATGATGGTCAAAAGCGGCTGACCGACCAGATTGGTGGCATCCAGACGCCCTCCCAGCCCGACCTCCAGGATCAAAACATCGACCTTTTCCTGCTCAAAATAAACAAAACCCATGGCCGTCAGCAATTCGAATTCGGTGGGGCGCCAGCCGAGTTTTGTTTCGACCTGATCGGCCGCCCTCAGCACCTGCTCCAATAAAAGCACCAACTGCGCTTCCCCGGCATTCTCTCCGTTGATTCGGAACCGCTCACCGTATTCCAGCAAATGAGGCGAAGTGTAAAGCCCCGTCCTGCAGCCGGCAGCCCGAAAAACCGATTCCAGCATGGCACATACCGAGCCTTTGCCGTTGGTGCCGGCCACATGGACCACCGGAAGGCGATCCTGAGGGTTACCCAGGCATTCCATCAAGGCTTGCATGGTCTCAAGACCCGGGCGAATGCCAAACGAGGAGGCCTGTGACAAGGCCTCCTCGAAGGTTGCTGCAGTTCGTTCCAGGGAATCCGTATGTTGGGTTGTTCTCTTCACGTCTCAGCCCTCAAAGACCTTGAGTCTTTCCTGCAGCGCACTTAAACGGTAACGGGCGTCAGCCAGCTTGGCTTCTTCTTTGGCAATGACGTCTTCCGGCGCTTTAGCCCGGAAGCCTTCGTTGCCCAATTTTTTCTCAATGCCCATGATCTCACCCTGAACCTTGGTTTCTTCCTTGTGCAGCCGCTGGCGTTCCTTCTCCATATCCACCAGTCCGGCCAGAGGCAGATAGACTTCCACGCCCCGCACCACCGCCGTGACGGCCTGTTCCGGTTTATCCACCCCAGTGTGGCCGATGGTGATATTCTGGGAGGAAGCCAGTCCCATGATGTATTCCTGACCCCGGCGAAGAGCATCGGCGGCAGATTCCTGGTCGGTCAACAGAACCAGATCGGCCTTTTTGCCGGGGCCCACATTGACCTCGCTGCGAAGGTTCCGCGCAGCCTTGACCACTTCCATAATCAGCTCCATGGCCTCTTCTGCCGCCAGATCAAGCTGGGTGTCATCGCCGGAGGGCCAGCCAGCCAGCATAATGGTTTCCCCGGAATGGGGCAGATGCTGCCACACTTCCTCTGTGATAAAGGGCATGAAGGGGTGGAGCAGCTCCAGGGTCCCGCGAAGAGTATCCGCCAGAATCTGCTGGGCCCGGCGGCGGCTTTCCGGCGTTTCTCTGCCATAGAGCCTGGGCTTGATCATTTCAATATACCAGTCGCACAGCTCGTCCCAAAGAAATTCATAGATCCTCTGGGCGGCCGTGCCCATGTCGTATTGCTCCAGATTAGCGCTGACATCCAGGGCGCAGCGGTTAAAACGGCTCCGGATCCAGCGATCGGCAAGGGTTATGTCCCCCAATTCCGGAGACGCGGCGGCAGAATCGTAATCTTCCAGATGCATCATCGCAAAACGTGAGGCGTTCCAGATCTTGTTGCAGAAGTTCCGGGTACCCTCCAGACGCTCTCTTTGGAACCGCATATCATTGCCCGGGGTGTTGCCGGTCATCAAGGTAAAGCGAAGGGTATCTGCCCCGTACTGGTCGATGACCTCGATGGGATCGATGCCGTTGCCTAGGGATTTGCTCATCTTTCGGCCTTGGGAATCCAGCACCAGGCCATGGATCAGCACATCATGGAAAGGAACGTCCTTCATGAATTCAATGCCCAGAAAAGCCATTCGGGCGACCCAGAAAAAGATGATGTCTCGCCCGGTCACCAAAACCGAGGTCGGATAGTAAGCCTTCAAATCGTCGGTCTCTTCAGGCCAGCCCAAGGTCGAAAATGGCCAAAGGCCGGAGCTGAACCAGGTGTCCAATACATCGGGATCCTGCTCCAATCGGCTGCTTTGGCAATGGGGACAGGTCGTCGGTGTTTCTTTCTGACATATCACCTGGCCGCAATCCTGGCAGTACCATACGGGAATCCGATGGCCCCACCAAAGCTGCCGGCTGATGCACCAGTCTCGCACATCCTCCATCCAGTTCAGATAAACCTTGCTGAAACGGGAGGGGACAAAGCGAAGCCGCCCTTCCTTGACGGCGGCCACCGCCGGTTCGGCAAGGGGCTTCATTTTCACAAACCACTGCTTGGACAGTCTGGGTTCAATGACCGTGCCGCAGCGATAGCAATGGCCGACGGCATGCTCATGCTCCTCGACTTTTTCCAGCAAATCCATTTCATAAAGATCCGCCACGATTTTCTTTCTAGCCTCATAACGGTCCAGCCCTTTATAAATGCCAGCCAGCTCATTCATCCGGGCTTGCTTGTCCAAAACCGTGATCTGTTCAAGGTCATGCCTGAAGCCCGTCTCAAAGTCATTGATATCGTGAGCGGGCGTGATTTTCACCGCGCCGGTGCCAAACTCCAGATCCACCATGGTATCCGCGATGATGGGAATGACCCGGTCGGTCAAGGGCAGCAGAACATGCTTGCCGATCAGGTGGGCATAGCGGGGATCCTCCGGATGGACAGCCACAGCCGTATCCCCCAGCATGGTTTCCGGACGGGTGGTGGCAACGACGAGGAATTCTCCGGGATGCTCCTGGATCGGATAGCGCAAATGCCACAAATGGCCGCTTTCTGTCTCATGCTCCACCTCAATGTCAGAAATCGTGGTCTGACACTTGGGGCACCAGTTGATCAGATAATTGCCTTGATAGATCAGCCCTTTTTCATACAAGGACACAAAAACTTCCTGAACAGCCTTGGAACAGCCTTCATCCAGGGTAAACCGCTCCCGGTCCCAGTCACAGCTGGATCCCAAAGTCCCAAGCTGTTGGGTGATCCGGCCATGATACTGGTCCTTCCAAGCCCAGACTTGCTCCAAAAACTTCTCCCGCCCCAAATCTTCCTTGCTGATGCCTTCACGGGCCAGCTGTTCTTCAACTTTGGCCTGGGTGGCAATGCCGGCATGGTCTGTGCCCGGCAGCCAAAGTGTATCGTAACCCTGCATCCGGCGAAAACGCGTCAGGATATCCTGCATCGTTTCATCCATCGCGTGCCCGAGATGCAATGAACCCGTGACATTGGGCGGCGGCATGACGATCGAAAAGGTCCCTTTGGGACCGGTTTTGCCGTCTTTGATGGCCGGTCCTTTAAAATAGCCCGCTTGTCGCCATGTATCATACCATTTCTTCTCGACCTGCTGCGAGTCATACACGGTGGATAGTTGTTCCTTTGACATTTCGACAGTGCCTCCTTAGTGAACCCTGCGATTTCAATTCGAATGATCCGTCATTATTTTATAAACAATCAACCATTTTATCTTACTGAATCCGTCCGCATCTTGTCAAATCTATTTCAATGCCCGCGTCTTCTGGCGCGTTCGATGATTTCCGGCCCTCAGCTTTGCGTATTGTCAAGTTTATCTGCCCTGTCGCTCCTTATACTAAGAATAGTATAAAAGAAGGAGGACCGATCATGGTGCTAGGGCAGCGTATCCGCCAGCTTCGACAAGAGCATCATCTTACCCAGACGCAATTCGGCCAGGTATTGAATCTGGCAGAATCCACCATTTCGCTCTATGAATCGAACCACCGGTCCCCGGATTATCATATCCTGCTTCAAATCGCTGATTATTTCAACGTATCCATCGATTTTCTGCTGGGTCTGACCGATGTTCGCGGCGTATTCCATTATAAATGTGATGAAACCCTTCCGGTCGTTGAGGATCATCTGCCTGAAGCCGTGGACCTCCGGAGCACGGCGCCAGAACAGACGCAAAGGAAATCCAGCGGGCCCGTCTGGTACCCGGTCGGCCATCATGCCTGTCCCGAAGAAGGGATCCTGCCCAACGACCTCCTGCTGGTGGAGCCATCTCCGGCCGAAGTCCAAGTGGGGGATCGGGTGCTGATCCAGCAGGGAACCAAGCCAGCCGGCTTCTATCGTGTGATCCAGATCGGGGACCCCATGATTCTGGAGTCTTTGGATCCCAAACAAAAAGCAGAGATCCTGACGCGCAGTTCCCAGCAGCGCTTGCCAGTCTTCGCCAGAGTGCTTGAATTGCGCCGATTCTACACCAATCGAGCCTGAGTCTGCCGGTCGGAAGCGTATTCCCATCCGCAATTCAATAGACCGCCATGGAAACGAGCCGGGCGCGGGTCATAGACCGCTCCGAAAGCTCGTTTTTTTGGTCCTTCGGCGGTTCAGAGAAAAAAGAGCAGATCGGCGAACCGCTGAGGGTCCGCCATGGATCTGCTTCGAAAAGGTTTTGGGTTCGACGGAACAGGATCACTCCGGCTGTTTGAGAACCTCGCCGTCCATGTCGGCGGCTTGATGCGCACGGTATTCATCCAGACGCGACTGCAGCCATAAAGCCAGCTCATCTCTTCCTTGCCCGGTTTCGGCAGAATAGACGATCAGCGGGATATCCGGCGTCAGCGCCAGGCCTTCCCGAATCTGCCGGCTCTGTTTCGGCCAGTTGCCGCGGGAGAGCTTGTCGGCCTTGGTCCCCACGACCACCATGGGAACACCATAGTGGCGCAGCCATTCCATCATAGCCACATCCGTCGGCATGGGCGGATGCCGCAGATCGATGACCTGGATCACGCCGGCCAGCTCCTGCCGGTCGCTCAGGTATTGCTCGATAAAGCGCCCCCAGCGCGCACGGTCTTCTTTCGAAGTCCGGGCATAGCCATAACCCGGCAAGTCCACGAAATACCATTCCTGATTGATGTGGTAAAAATTCAGAGTCTGGGTTTTGCCCGGCTGGCTGCTGGTGCGCGCCAAATTTTTTCGGTTGAGGAAACGGTTGATCAGCGAGGATTTACCCACATTGGAGCGCCCGGCCAAAGCGAACTCCGGCTGGTGCTCGATGGGATATTGCGTCGGATTGACCGCACTGCCAACAAACTCCGCCTGCTTAATCTGCATGGTAACCTCCTGTTGCGGAATCCGCCGGCTCCAGCACGGCTTCCAGCACTTCCTCCATTTGTCTTACCATTTTAAACTCGAGGTTCCCCCGGATGTTTTCGGGTATATCCTCCAGGTCCTTCTCGTTTTCCGCCGGGAGGATGATTTTTTTGCATCCGGCGCGATGGGCCGCAAGAATCTTCTCTTTGATACCGCCAACCGGCAGCACCCGGCCCCGGAGCGTGATCTCGCCGGTCATTGCCACATCGCTGGAAACCCTTCGGCCGGTCAAGGCGGAGGCCATAGCGGCGGTCATGGTGATCCCTGCCGAGGGACCGTCTTTGGGGATCGCCCCTTCAGGGATATGGATATGCATATCCAGGTCCTGGTAAAACTGGTCATTGATCTGCAGTTCCTGAGCTTGTGACCTCAAATAACTATAGCCGGCCTGGGCGGACTCCTTCATAACCTCTCCCAGTTTTCCTGTCAGGATCAGTTTGCCCGTCCCCTTCATCAGCGATACCTCAATGTGGAGCACTTCCCCGCCGACTTCCGTCCAGGCCAAACCGAGCGCGGTGCCCATCAGGTTTTCCCGGATGGCGGTTTCGTGGCGGTAACGGGGGATGCCCAGATACTCCCGAAGGACCTTAGGGCCGACCACGATCCTCTTCTTTCTTCCCTCGGCGATCTGGCGGGCGGTTTTCCGGCAGACCCGGGCAATCTCCCGCTCCAGGTTCCGGATGCCGGCCTCTCTCGTATATTGTTCGATGATCGTACGCAGCTCATCATCGTGGATGATCAGTTGCCCTTTGATCAAACCATTTTCCTTCATTTGTTTAGGCACAAGGTAACGCCGGGCGATCTGGAATTTTTCCTCCTCCGTATAGCCGGATATCGTGATCAGCTCCATGCGGTCCAGCAGGGCAGGCGGGATGTTGAAGGAGACGTTGGCGGTCACAATGAACAAAACCTTGGACAAATCCACCGGCATTTCGATGAAATGGTCGCTGAAGGTGTTGTTCTGTTCCGGATCAAGGACTTCCAGCAGTGCCGATGAAGGATCGCCTCGGAAATCCATGCTCATTTTGTCCACCTCGTCCAGCAGGAAGACCGGATTGCGCGTCCCGGCATTGCGCAGGCCCTGAATAATGCGGCCGGGCATAGCGCCGATGTAGGTCCGGCGGTGGCCCCGGATTTCTGCCTCATCCCGGACTCCGCCCAAGGACATGCGGACAAATTTCCGTCCCAAGGCTCTGGCAACCGATTTGGCGAGAGAGGTTTTCCCAACGCCGGGAGGTCCGGTCAGACACAGGATCGGCCCTTTGATTTCCTGGGTCAGCTGCCGAACCGCCAGATATTCCAAAATGCGTTCTTTCGGCTTCTCCAGTCCGTAGTGATCTTGGTCGAGGATGGCTGCGGCAGCCGACAGATCCTTTTTATCTTCGGTTTCCACCGACCAGGGGATCATCAGAAGCCAGTCCAGGTAATTGCGGACCACACCCGCTTCAGCAACCAGCGGCGGCATTTTTTCAAGACGGTCCACTTCCTTGAGCGCCTTTTCCAGCGCTTCCTCCGGCATGCCGGCGTTGGCCAGTTTTTCCCGGTACTCATCGGCCTCAGCCGTACGTTCCTCTTTTTCACCTAATTCTTTCTGGATCGCCTTGACTTGCTCCCGGAGATAATATTCTTTTTGATTTTTTTCCATCTGTTTCCGGACCCGGCTGCTGATCTTTTTTTCCAATTCCAGAATTTCCAGTTCTTTGGCCAGGATCTCGGAGAGGATCTGGATCCGCTCATCCACATCAAAGGTTTCCAGGATGTTTTGCTTTTCCTGCAGCTTAAGGTTCAAATGGGATACAATATAGTCACAAAGGCGGCCGGGATCTTCGATGGAGGTGATGGCCAGGGCTACTTCCGGGGTGACTTTGCCGCCGAATTTGGCATACTGTTCAAACTGCTGGGAAATGCTGCGCATGGCGGCTTCCATGGAAAGGCTGACCTCGCCTTTCTCCCGGATGGCCAAAACCTCCGCCTCCATGAAGGGTTCTTCGGACAGGATGCGTCTGACTTTGGCCCGGGAGACCCCTTCAACCAGGACGCGCAGGGAACCGCCCGGAAGCTTCAGCATTTGTTTGATTTCAGCGATCACGCCGACCTGGTAAAGGTCCTCCGGTTTTGGATTTTCTTCTTCTGTGGTGATCTGGGTCAGCAGCAGGATCTCCCGCTCGGCCATCATGGCCTTTTCCAGGGCTTGGATCGATTTCCCCCTGCCCACATCCAGATGCATCATCATATATGGGAAAACCATCACGCCCCTCAGGGGCAGCAATGGGAGCTTTCGCCAATTTGAAATGTCTTGCTCGTTCATGTGCTTCACCTTCCTTAAGTGCTTATAAAGGTTCTCAGGTTGATTGGCCCCGCTTTTTCAAGGCATCCTGCCAGTCGGCATCGAAACGCTTGATACCCGCATCCGTCAGCGGATGCTCCGTCATGGCGAGCAGAATTTTGTAAGGCACGGTGGCGATATGGATCCCCAGCCGCGCTGCCGAGACCACATGTTCCGGCGAGCGGATGCTGGCGGCGATGATTTCAGTCTCAAGGTCATACATGGACCAGATATCCGCAAAGGCTTCCAGCAAAGCTTCCGAGGGTTGCCCGATGTCATCCAGCCGTCCCAGGAAAGGGCTGATGTACGAGGCCCCTGCCCTGGCCGCCAGAAGACCTTGGGCAGCTGAAAAAACCAGTGTGGCATTGGTCTTGATGCCTTCCGCCTTCAGGATCCGGATCGCCTTGAGCCCCTCTTGGGTCATAGGGACTTTCACCACGATCCTGGAATCGATTCGAGCGAGCTTCCGGGCTCCGGCCGTCAGCTCCTCGGCAGAGGTCCCGATGGCTTCCCCGTTGATCGGACCGTCGGTGACAATGGAAAGGATCTCTCGCATCCGTTCCTCCAGGTCGGCCCCTTCCCGGGCAATCAAGCTGGGGTTGGTGGTCACACCGCAGATCATCCCCATATCCCAGGCTTCCCGAATCTCAGCAACATTGGCTGTATCAATGAACAGTTTCATCATCAACCCGCTCCTTCCGCTGTTTTGGATCATTTGCCATGGTTTTATTATACACAATGATTGGCTTTCGTTCAAAAAAAGCCGCTCTCGAGTGGAGAGCGGCCGGATGATTATGCACTCGCTTCTTTAGGTTTCTTTAAGTCCGCCTGGGTATATACCCTGAGCTTTTCTTTGCCCTGGACAGCCTCTTGGGTCACGACACACTTGCGGATGTCTTTTCGGGAAGGCAGTTCATACATCATTTCCCGCATCAGATCCTCCATGATCGCCCGCAGACCCCGCGCTCCGGTTTCTCTCTTGATGGCTTCGTCGGCAATGGCGGTCAAAGCCTCGGTCGTAAATTCCAGGTGGGCGCCATCCATTTCGAAGAGGGCTTGATACTGCCTGACCAAGGCGTTTCTCGGTTCAGTCAGAATGCGGACCAAGGCATCCCGGTCCAGCGCATTGAGACTGACGGTAACCGGCACACGCCCGACAAATTCGGGAATCATGCCGAACTTGATCAGATCCTGGGGCAGCAGCTGCTTGAGGTATTCACCGGGGTGACGGTCTTTGTGGCTTTCGATTTTTGCGCCGAAGCCCATGACCTTCTGGCCGACCCGGTTGCTGATGATCTTGTCGATCCCTTCAAAAGCCCCGCCGCAGATAAACAGGATATTGGTGGTGTCCACCTGCAGGAACTCCTGATGGGGGTGTTTTCGTCCGCCCTGGGGCGGGACGCTGGCCACCGTGCCTTCCAGAATTTTCAGGAGGGCTTGCTGCACGCCTTCGCCGGAGACATCCCGGGTTATGGACGGGTTCTCCGATTTTCGCGTGATTTTGTCAATTTCATCAATATAAATGATCCCCTTTTCGGCTTTCTCGATCTCGTAGTCCGCCGCCTGGATCAGCTTCAGCAGGATATTCTCAACGTCTTCGCCCACGTAGCCCGCTTCCGTCAGGGACGTGGCGTCCGCAATGGCGAAAGGCACCTTAAGAATTTTAGCCAGCGTCTGGGCCAGCAGGGTCTTGCCGCTGCCGGTAGGCCCCAACAGGAGAATGTTGCTTTTTTGCAGCTCCACATCCTTCGCCTTCTGGCCCTTGCTGATGCGCTTATAGTGATTATAGACTGCCACGGCCAAGGCGACCTTGGCGTCTTCCTGGTCAACCACGTATTCATCCAAAGCGGTCTTGATTTCTTTGGGAAGCGGCGTTTCCAGAGATTCCAGCTCAGGATGCTCTTCTAATTCACCATCAATGATCTCATTGCAAAGCTCAATACATTCGTCGCAGATGTAGACACCGGGACCGGCAACCAGTTTGCGTACTGCGTCTTGGGTTTTACCGCAAAAGGAACACTTCACCTGTCCCTCATCTTCACCGTATTTTACCATGATTCACCTCATTTATTTGCCTTTCGGCGGTTGGGGGATCTGCAACAGGATGTCGTCGATCAAACCGTATTCTTTGGCCTGGCCGGAATCCATGAAATAATCCCGTTCCACATCCACTTGGATCTTTGAAAGCGGCTGCCCGCTGTTCTCGGCCATGATGCGGTTCAGTTTATCTTTCAACTGCAATATGCGTCGGGCTTGGATCTCAATGTCCGTCGCCTGCCCGCTGGTCCCGCCGGAAGGCTGATGGATCATGATTTCGGAATTCGGCAAAGCGAAACGCTTGCCTTTGGCGCCGGCGGACAAGAGGAATGCACCCATGGAGGCCGCCAGACCGATGCAAATGGTGGAAACATCGGAACGAATATACTGCATGGTATCATAGATCGCCATGCCGGCAGAGATCGACCCGCCGGGGCTGTTGATGTACAAGGAAATGTCTTTGTCCGGATCTTCCGCGTAGAGGAACAGCAGCTGGGCGACGACCAGATTGGCCACATGGTCATCGATCTCGGTTCCGAGAAAGATGATCCGGTCCTTCAGCAGTCTGGAATAGATGTCATAGGACCTCTCGCCGCGGGCAGACTGCTCCACAACGATGGGCACCAACATATTCATACTGGGTCTCATGATCTCACTCATGATGTTCACCTCCGGTCAGATTTCATTTTTGGGATCGGTTCAGGGTTGGATTAATATTCGGCGCTGTCGATCATCAGCTTGACCGCTTTTTGGACGCTCAGGCTGTATTTCAGGGATTTGACCCATTCTTCATTTTTGCCATAGGTCTCCTTGATCGTTTCCGCCGTCTGGTTGACCTGCTTAGCCAGCCGTTCAAATTCGGTCTCCAGCTCCTCTTCGGTGATCTGGATCCCTTCCGCCTTCACCACGGCGTCAAGGACCAATTCGGTGGTCAGTTCTTTCTGGGCGCGTTCCTTGAACTGTTCCCGGACGGTTTCCGGCGTCATGCCGGTGATGTCCATATATTGCTGGAAGCTGATGCCCTGCTGGGCAATTTGTTTGGCAAAGTTTTCGATCATCTGGTCCATCCGGATGTCCAGCATGGACTGGGGAATTTCCACCTGGCTGTTGTCGATCACCTGCTGGATCACCTGGTCTTCCAGGATCGTCTTGAGCTTATCCTCGTTCTGCTTGGCGGCTTTTTCGGCAAGGTCTGCTTTCAGCGCTTCCAAGGTTTCAAACTCGGAGACATCTTTTGCAAATTCATCATCCAGCTGCGACAGGAACTTGCGTTTGACCGCTTTGACCAGCACATCGAACACCGCGGCTTTGCCGGCCAGCTCTTTGGCCCGATAGTCTTCGGGGAAGGTCACGTGGACCGCAACCTCGTCGAAGGCTTTGGCGCCCACCAGCTGGTCCTCAAAACCCGGAATGAAGGAGTTGCTGCCCAATTCCAGATTATAGTCATTGCCGGTGCCGCCTTCAAAGGGCACATCATCCACTTTTCCGACAAAATTGATGACGCAGAGATCGCCCAGCTTTGCAGGGCCTTCCACTTCGTCCAGCCGGGCAAACCGGTCCTGCATGACCTTCAGCTGGATCGCCACCGCGTCCTCCGTCGGCGGCTGGATGGGTTTGGTCAATTGAAGACCTTTGTATTCACCCAGCTTGACTTCGGGCTTTAAGTCATATTCCGCGGTAAAGACCAATCCCTGGCCCTTTTCGGAGGAAACCACATCGTAGGAGGGATAAACCAGGCATTCATAGCCTTCCCCGGCCTGTTCCACCGCATCGGCAAAGGCCTCGGGAATGGCTTCCTTAATGGCATCTTCCAGGTAAACCTCCCGACCGTACATGCGCTCCACCACATGGCGCGGCGCCTTGCCCTTACGGAAACCCGGAACGTTGATTTTCTTGACAACTTCTTTGAAAGCTTTGTCCAAAGACTTTTCAAATTGATCGGCAGGGACCTCGATGGTCAGCCTGGCTCTGTTGTTTTCTAATTTTTCGGGTGTTACTTTCATGCTCCTATACCTCCTGAAATCGCTTTGAAACCATTTAATAAAACACAAAAAAAACTAGTTTACACTAGCCCCTCTGAGATTTCCCTGGTGCGGGAGAAGGGACTCGAACCCCCACGGTCTCCCACTGGAACCTAAATCCAGCGCGTCTGCCAGTTCCGCCACTCCCGCACACTTAAGTATAAAAAAATGGCTGGGGCGGCTGGATTTGAACCAACGAATGACGGAGTCAAAGTCCGTTGCCTTACCACTTGGCGACGCCCCAACATAGAAAGCAGAAATGGGGTGATTGAGGGGACTTGAACCCCCGAATGCCGGAGCCACAATCCGGTGCGTTAACCACTTCGCCACAACCACCACAATATGGCGTGCCCACAGGGATTCGAACCCCGGACCGACGGCTTAGAAGGCCGTTGCTCTATCCAGCTGAGCTATGAGCACTTAAAACATGAAGGCTTCCTCTACTACAAGGACGCAAAGGTAATTTTAGCAATAAGGTGCACCTTTTGTCAAGCCTTTATGCTTTTTTTGCAAAAATCCTCCGCAGGGCCGGGGCCATGGCTTGCAGTGCCTTTCCCCGGTGACTGATGCGGTTTTTTTCCTCTCTCGGCAACTCCGCAGTGGTCCTGCCGTCACCGGCTAGGATAAACAACGGATCGTATCCGAAGCCCCCTTCGCCCTTCGGGGCCCAGCCGATCCGCCCTTCGCAGGCGCCTTCGGCGGTGAATTCCCCGCCATCCGGCAGCGCCAGCACGAGGGCTGCCACAAACCGGGCCGTGCGGCGTTCCTCAGGCACCCCCTCCAGGTTCGTCAGCAGGAGCCGGTTGTTGGCTTCATCATCCCCATGCCCTCCGGCATATCGGGCGGAATACACACCGGGCGCTCCGCCCAAGGCATCCACCACCAATCCGGAATCATCGGCCAGTGCGGGCAGTCCGGTGATGTTCCGGGCGCCCCTTGCCTTGATGGCCGCATTGCCGGCGAAGGTGTCGGCCGTTTCCGCCATAGCCCTCTCCAGCCGTTCAAACCGCTCGCTGATTTCCTGGTCATCCTGCGAGGCCGGGAGCCCCCCCAGCGTCTCGGTCCGCCATAGGCCCTCCAGATCTGCCAAGGTCAGGATCTCCACCTCCAGGCCGGTCAGCAGCGCCCTGATTTCCTGCGCTTTTCCGGGATTGCCGGTGGCCACCAGCAAACGGGGCTTCTGATGATCCCCGATCATAGAAACTCCTCTCCCATGATGGCTTGCTGGCATCGGATCAGTTCCCGGATGCCGACTTCGGCACGGTCCAGCATATGATTCAGCTCCTGACGGCTGAACGCTCTTCCCTCCGCAGTCCCCTGAAGCTCGACCATGCTGCCGCCCCCCGTCATGACCACGTTCATATCCACCAAGGCCCGGCTGTCTTCTTCATAGGCCAGGTCAAGACAAAGGCCTTCGTCAAGTATGCCGATGCTGATGGCAGCCAGCCAGTCATTCACCGGAATCGAAGCGATAAGGCCCTGCGACTTCAGCTTTTTCATGGCCATGCACATGGCAACAAACGCCCCGGTAATGGCTGCTGTCCGCGTGCCGCCGTCCGCCTGCAGCACATCGCAGTCCAGCAGAATGGTTCGTTCCCCCAACCGGCCCAGGTCTACCACGGAACGCAGGGAACGGCCGATCAGCCTTTGGATCTCGCTGGTACGGCCGGTGGGTTTCCCTTTATTGACTTCCCGTGCGGTCCGGACTTGGGTGGACCGGGGCAGCATGGCGTATTCGGCGGTGATCCAGCCCTGGCCGCAGTTTTTCAGAAAGGGCGGCACTTTTTCTTCGATGGTGGCATTGCAAAGGACACGGGTCTCCCCCACCTCGATCAGAAGGGACCCCTCCGGCCATTTTATATAATGAGGCGTCATTCTGACCGGCCGCAGCTGGTCCATCCCACGCCCGTCTTTTCGTAACATTCGATATTTCCTCCTTTATTCGGAACGGCGGAGCCTTGGTATGCCGCGCCGCAGGTTCTCAAAGAACGACCTGTTCCACCCTTTCGATGGGTTGATCCAAAAATAGACTGGCCCCTTTCCGGAATTGCTCGGGGTCCCCGCTGGACACAAAACGCAGCTGAGGCTGAAGGTTGTCCGCCAGCAGTCCCATGCCCGCCAAGATCTCCCGGCCTCGCCGGACCGTTTCGATGGCTGGATCCAGCAAGTCCACCTCCGCGCCCAGAAACACCCGGAAGGCATCGGCCAGAAAAGGGTAATGGGTGCAGCCCATGATCAGCGTCCGGATCCCTTTTTCCTTCAGCGGAGCCAAATATTCCTTGACGGCGGCTTCCACCTGGGGTCCCTCGGTGATGCCGGCTTCCACCAAAGGCACAAAAGCCGGACAGGCCATCATATAAACCGGGCGATGAGGCTGCCTGGACGTGAACATTTTCTGGAAAGCGCCGCTGATGACCGCAGCCTGGGTGGCGATCACGCCCACCGGCGGTTCTGCAGAGCCGTTGCCTTCCTCTTGAAGGGAACCGACGCCCTTCGATCCGCATACTTTGTCGACCGCTGGCTCGATCACCCCCACCACCGGAATGGACAAGGCCTGGCGAAGCATGTCATAAGCCAAAGCCGTGCTGGTGTTGCAAGCGATCAGCAGCAACTTGCACCCCTGTTTTTCCAGATAACGGCCGATCTGCAGCGCAAAAAACTTGATTTCTTCAGGATCCCTGGGCCCATAGGGCACATGGGCCGTATCGCCGTAATAGATAAAGGATTCATTGGGCATGGCTTTTTCCAAGGCCCGGATCACCGTTAAGCCGCCCACCCCGGAATCAAAAACACCGATCGGCGCGTTGTTGCTGAGTGACAAGGTCGTTTCATCCCTTTCGCCTAATTTCCGCATTCCCTGTCGCAGCGCCGAAGCCCTGCCCAGAGGTCCTACTTTCCTTTTTTGATCATGCCGTCGGCAAAACGCTTTTGCTTGGTCATGATGCCGCCCTGGAATTTCCGGGCGTCGGTAATGATCGTGAAATTGTCCTCATCCCATTCATCGACGCGGCTGGTCAGTGCTTTGATCAGCTTCCGGCTGACCAGGACCTGCAGGACAAACTGGGATCCTGTATAGCCTTTGCCTTCTAATACGGTTACCCCGTAGCCTTCTTCGCGCAGGGTCTGGGCCAGCTGCAGGGGCTTGTTCATGGTGATGATCTGGACGAACTGGACCCCGATAGCCAGCTTTTCTTCAATAAAGCCGCCGACAAAATATCCTGAGGCGTAGCCCAGGGCGTAGGCCAGAAGGTTGGCCGGATTGTCCAGGCTGTCAAACACCTTGCCCAGAACGATGACATAAATGAGCACTTCGAAAAAACCGAGGCAAGCCGCTTTCAGCCGCTCCCCCCGGACCATCATGATGGTCCGCATGGACTGGAGAGACACATCGCAGACCCGGGCGAAAAAAATATAAGCATACCCGGCCAATGCCGTCAAGGTAAAGTATTCCGCCATAAATAATCCTCCTTCAGCAGTTCAGGTCGAAAAGGCTGCGCCAATCAAACAGGAATGGTCATCCGGTCGCTTTCCGGCTCAGGAGGCACTGAAATACTGCCGGAGGCCATTGGCAAGTCCCTGGGCCAGCTGCAGGCGATATGCGCCGCCGGCCAGCAAGCGTTCTTCCTCAGGATTGGAAAGGAAGGCTGTTTCCACCAGGATCGATGGGCAGACGGTTTCCCGGATCACCACAAAATTGCTTTCTTTGGTTCCCAGGTCGGCGCGGCCTCCGGCTTTGACCAGTTCCGCCTGCACCGTCCGGGCAAGCTGAAGGCAAGTGTCTCTTTGGGGTGCCCGCAGAGGATCGTCCGCCGGCGCATAAAAATAAGTGGTATGCCCGCAATACGTCGATTGGGCATTGGAATTGGCATGGATGCTGATGAACAGATCTGCATGGGAATTGCTGGCCACGGCAGCCCGGTCATAAAGATTCATCACCGTTTCTCCCGTATGGGTCATCACCACCGTCGCCCCCATGCCGGTCAAAAGGGTCCGGAGCTTCAAGGCGATATCCAGATTGATGTCTTTCTCACGAATGCCCGTAATCAGGCCCAAAGTGCCAGGATCCACCAATCCGTTGGCCGTGGTGTTGCCGTGGCCCGGATCCACCACGATCACTTTTCCGGCAAGGATGCCGGCGGATGGGGCATTTGCGTCTTCACCGGCTGGAATTTCCTCCGCGGCAGGGGTCTCCGGAGCCATCTGCCCATCGCCGGAATCGACGCCGGCGCTACCGGATGAAGCTTCCTTATCCGGTTGCCAAGTGCCTTCCTGAGCTAAGACTTCCGTCGTGCTTAGAACCACGGGGTTCACCAGTTTACTGTAATCCCCGGAGATCCAGCCGATGCCGGCGGCGAACTGGACTTTGAACCAGCCGTTCTGGTGGTCCAGAACATTGAGTACGGAGCCTTTGGGCAGGCTGGTCAATATCACACCGCTGAGGGAAGGGGTCTTCCGGACCCGGACCAGGGACCCTGTGATTTGCAGGGCATCATAGCCCATCAAGAGGTCATTGCGGACATACCCGTACGCTCCGCTGCCCAGCCTGATTTTCGACCAATTGTGCTCACCGCCGCACCAGCCGAAAACCTGTCCGCTTCGCACCTTGCTGATGGCCGTGGTTTCCGTAGATGCACCCTGACGCACATTGACCGTATTCTCTGAAACCGTCACCACCCGGGCCTGGAGGGCGACAGGCGCCGCCAGCAGCATGGCGCAGACGGTCCCTGAAATCATAATATTTTTTGTAATGCCAGCATATCTTCGCTGTAAGGCACTGCTCATGACGCTCTCCCTTGCTTCAAAAGATTCATGTCTTTTAATTATAGCCCAAACCATCGCCAGCGCATACCGGAAAAAGCGAATAATCTGTTAACATTCGACCAACTCAGTCCAATTCCAGGATCACCGGACAGTGGTCGCTCCCCTGGATTTCCGAACAAATCACGCTGTCCTTGATCCTTGTTTTCAGCCGGTCCGAAACGATGAAATAGTCGATCCGCCAGCCGGCATTCCGGGACCGTGCGTTGAACCGATAGGACCACCAGGTGTAAGCGTTTTCCCGGTCGGGATAGAGGTGACGGAAGGAATCCACAAAACCGGCGGCCAGCAGGGCGGAGAATTGGGCCCGTTCCTGGTCGGTAAACCCGGCATTGCTGCGATTCTGCTTCGGGTTTTTCAAATCGATCTCCTGATGGGCTACGTTCATATCCCCGCAGATGATGACCGGCTTCTGCCGGTCCAGGGTTTGCAGATAAGCTCTAAAAGCCTCTTCCCATTCCATGCGGTAATCCAGCCTTGCGAGGCCGTCCTGGGCGTTGGGCGTGTAGACTGTCACAAAATAGAACTCCGGAAATTCCAGAGTAATGACCCGGCCCTCCTGGTCATGGGCCTCCAGGCCGATGCCGCGGGTCACCTTCAGCGGTTCCCGTTTCGTGAAAACGGCCGTACCCGAATAGCCTTTGCGCTGGGCATAATTCCAGTATTCAAAATATCCCTCAGGAATGGCGTCATGCTGCCCTTCCTGAAGCTTGGTTTCCTGAAGGCAAAAAATATCGGCGTCCGTCTCTTTGAAAAACTCATAAAAGCCTTTCCCTAAGATGGCTCTGAAGCCGTTCACGTTCCAAGATACAAATTTCATAGGCACCCTCCTTGCTGATCGATCAGGTTTTATTATAGCATTGAACGTCCGGCCCAGCCATCCTTTCGCATCATGAAAAATCCCCAAGGCGCGGAGCACCCTGAGGATTCGGTCCGGTTCCAGACTTTAACGAATGCTGCGGATACGTCCGCCGGTTATGTTTTTGCGGTGACGATACCACATGATGAGGATGGAGCCTATCCCGGCGGCCAGACTGACCACCTGGGCAGCCCGAAGGAAGCCAAAAAGCATAAGGCTGTCTGTACGGAGGCCTTCGATCACAAACCGGCCGGCAGAATAGAAAATGATATAGGTCAGCGCCACATCCCCAGGCAGCAGATTCCGCCGCCGGCGAATCGCCAGCAGCAGGAGAAAGACCAGCAGGTCCCAGATGCTCTCGTATAAAAAGGTTGGGTGCCGGTAGGCGCCGTCGATGTACATCGCCCATGGGATTTTTGACGGATCCACTTCATAGCCATAGGCTTCCTGGTTGAAGAAATTGCCCCAGCGGCCGATGGCCTGACCCAGCACCATCGATGGCGCCACCACGTCCAGCGTGTGGCCAAAGCCAAAATCATAGTACCGGCTGAAAAACCAGATCACCAGGATGCCGGCTATGATTGCGCCGTGGATCGCCAGGCCCCCGTGCCATATGGCGATGATTTCGGAAGGATTGGCCGCATAATACGACCAATTGAAAAGGACATAATAAATACGGGCGCCCAGAATGCTGATGGGCAGCAAGGCCAGTGCCATATTCAGGAAATTGTCTTCGTTCCAGTCCCGGCGTTTGGCCTCCCGCAGCGCCAGGAACGCGCCGATCACCATGGCGGCGGCGATGAGGACGCCGTACCAGCGGACCGTGACCGGTCCAAAGGAAAAAATGATTGGATCCAGCATTAGAAATTATAAGCCTCCGATTCTTCCATGATTTCGATTCCGTAACGTTTCAGGACTTCCAGGCCTTTGGCGGCATCGTTGAGTCTCAGGATCACCATGGCCCGGTCCCCGCACTTTCCCAGAAACGCATACATGTATTCGACGCTGACATCCGCTGTTTCCAGAAGATCCAAGGCCGCCGCCAGGCCGCCGGGACGATCGGCCACTTTGATGCCGATCACATCCGTGATGGTGACCAGAAAACCTCTTTTTTTCAATTGAGCTTCCGCTTTCTGGGGATCATCCACGATGAGGCGCAGCACGCCGAAATCCGTTGAATCGGCAATGGATAAAGCCCTGATGTTGATGCCTTCCTCTCCCATGGCCCGGCAAACATGGGCCAGGCGGCCCTTTTTGTTTTCCAAGAACAAAGAGATCTGCTTGATCATGCTTTCTCCTCCTAACAAATCCTATTTTGAAACACAGCAAGGAATGACAGCCCCGGGCATGGTCTCCCGGGGTCGGTCTGCCTGTATTAGAGAACGCGCTTGTCGATGACCCGCTTGCTCTTTCCTTCGAAACGGGGGATGCTGAAGGGCTCCACCAGCTTGATATCCGCCGAGATTCCCAGGACCGAATCGACGCGGTGGAAGATCCGCCGTTCCAGGTGGGACAGTTCGGTAACAGTATCGGAGAAGAGGGCCGGGGACAGCTCGACCTCGATGGTCAGTTTGTCCAGGGTACCTTCCCGCTCCACGATCAGCTGGTAATGAGGCGCGGTCTCGCCGAACTCCAGGAGGACGGATTCCACCTGGGTGGGGAAGACATTGACACCGCGAACAATGATCATGTCGTCGCTGCGGCCGGTGATCTTCTCCATCCGGACTGTGGTGCGGCCGCAGGCACAGGGTTCGTCGTGGAGTGTGGTGATGTCGCGGGTGCGGTAGCGGATCAGAGGGAAGGCTTCTTTGGTGAAGGTGGTGAAAACCAGCTCCCCCTTCTCCCCCCTGGGCAATGCAGCCCCCGTTTCCGGATGGATGATTTCCGGATAAAAATGGTCTTCGTTGATGTGCAGACCATTTCGGACGTCGCAGTCGCAGGCCACACCGGGACCCATGATTTCCGACAAGCCATAAATATCGTAGGCTTTGATGCCCCAGCGGTCCTCGATCTGCTTACGCATCCGTTCAGACCAGGGCTCGGCGCCGAAGATGCCGTATTTTAATTTGAACTTGCTGCGGTCTTTGCCGGATTTCTCAAGGCTTTCCACCAGATGCAGGGCATAGGAGGGGGTACAGGCCAGGGTGGTGCTGCCAAAATCCTCCATCAGCATCAGCTGCTTCTCGGTATTGCCGCCGGACATGGGGATAACCGAGGCCCCTACCTTTTCCGCACCGTAGTGCAGACCCAAGCCGCCGGTGAAGAGCCCGTAGCCGTATGCGATCTGGATCACGCCTTTGCGGTCGGTGTTGGCCATATAAAGGCAGCGGGCTGTCACTTCAGCCCAGATGTCCAGGTCGCGGCGGGTATAGCCGACCACCGTAGGCTTGCCGGTGGTGCCGGAAGAGGCGTGGACCCGAACCACCTCCGACATGGGGACGGCAAACATATCGAATGGGTAATTGTCCCTAAGATCCTGTTTGGTGGTGAAGGGCAGTTCCTCAATGTCCTTGAGGCTGGTGATGTCGCCGGGCTCATAGCCGACAGCCTGCAGCTTTTTCCTGTAAAAAGGAACATTGTGATACACCCGCACCACCAGTTCCTGCAGGCGGCGCAGCTGCAGCGCTTCCAGATCCTCTCTCGGCATACATTCGGCGTGTTCATTCCAAATCATTTGATGATTCACTCTCCCTGCCTGTCATTTCGATCTCTATGTTTCACATTCTGCAGAGATCCTTATTAGCAGATCGCAGCAGATTTCGCATTGCATTTATTGAGTATATCATACGCGGCGCGCCTGTAAAACCTGCCTTTTGATGTATACAGGCCCGGATCAGCATCTAGGCTTTGGGCGGCCAGTCCTCCGGGAACCATGCGGCTAAATCATCAAAAGAGGCCATTTCCGACAAAACAGCGGCAGCGGCATCCAGCATGGGGAACAGCAAACAGGAGCCGGTTCCTTCTCCCAAGCGCATCCCCATGCGCAGCGGCGGCATCATTCCCAGACTCTCAAAGGTCGGTCCGGCCCCCTTTTCTCCCGACATGTGGGAGGCCAGCATGTAGTCCCTGGCCAGCGGATTGGAGCGGATCGCACACAAAGCCGCCGCCTGGGCGATGATCCCGTCCACAACCACCGGCTTGCGGCGCAGGGCAGCCGCCAGCATGACGCCGGTCATGGCGCCGATGTCAAAACCGCCTACCTTGCTGATCACATCCAGGATATCTGAGGGGTCCGGGCGGTTCACTTCCAAAGCCCGAGCCACCACGGTGGTCTTTTGGGCGAAGGTTTGTTCGGTGCAGCCGCTGCCCATTCCGGTCACTTCCGAAGGATCCCGCCCAGTCAGGGCCGCAATGACCGCCGCGCTGGTGGCCGTGTTGCCTAAACCGATCTCTCCGGTGGTGATCACCTGGACCCCTTCATCGAAAAAGGCTTCCGCTTCCTTCATGCCGATTTCAATCGCCTGGCAGGCTTCCTGCCGGGTCATGGCCGGTCCCGCCGCAATATTGCCGGTCCCTTCCGGACGGATCACCGCATGTTCGATGTTGGGCGCTTTGGGGAAACCGATCACGCCCAGATCGATGATTTTGAACCTTGCACCGACGCTCTTGGCGATGACTGCGCCACCACCCTTTCCGGCAGCCATAATTTCGGTCACCAGCCGGGTAATCTGGCGTGGATATTTGTGATACCCTTCCTCGTAGACCCCATTGTCGGCGCAAAAAATCAAATTGCCCTTGGACCGGATATCCAGCACCAGGGTTCCGAAAATTCCGGCCATGACGGCAGCCATTTCTTCCAATTCACCCAGAGATCCTACCGGCTTGACCTTCTCCTCCAGACAAGCCCTGGCCTGAGTCTCGGCGGCCTTGTCCCGGGGAGCGATTTCCCTGATCCTCTGGCAAATCCATGCTTCCGTCGCCCTGTTTTCTCCACTGTTCATACCGTACTACCCCTCTTCCTGAACTTTATGATCTATATTTGATAATACCCACTGGATTTCCATGGCATAGCCTGCTTCGGTGTTGGGGGTTTCCAGAATCACCGGCAGCGGCTGGTCCTTGATGTCCTCCAGCATTTCCATGATGCCTTCGTAGCCAAGATAGCCTTCACCCAGACGGGCATGCCGGTCCTTCCGGGAACCAAGACCATACAGGGTATCGTTGAGGTGCAGCGCCCCCACCTTATCCCAGCCGATCACCGCTTCAATGGCCTCCTGGACCGCGGACCAGTGGCGAAGATCGTACCCGGCGCCGGTCATATGGCAGCTGTCGATGCAGACGCCCAGGCAAGGGTGCGTGCCGCAGCCTTGGATGATGGCAGCCAGTTCCTCGAAGCGGCTTCCCACTTCACTGCCGGCGCCGGCCATGCCCTCCAGCAAGATCTTCACGCCGGCTTCCTCCGCCAAAGGCAGAAGCAGATTCAGTTTTTCGCTGATCAGGCGGATGCCTGTTTCGGTCCCCTGCCCGCCATGCATGCCCGGATGGAGCACCACCCGGTCAACGCCCATGATCCGCAGTCTGGAAAAGTCCTCTTCCAGATGGGCCATGGTAAAGCTGACCACCTCCGGTTTCACGGAACAAAGATTATACGTATAGGGTGCGTGGGCCACCAGCGGCCCAAAGCCCTTCTCCGCCATGATAGCCCGACCCTTGGCGATATCCGCCAGGTCGAGGGCTTTGGCGTTGCCGCCCCGGGGATTTCTGGTAAAAAACTGAAAGGTATTTGCCCCCATGGCAACCGAGGCTTCCACCGCGGCACAAAACCCTTTGGCTATCGAAACATGAGAGCCGATCCACATCAATGATTTCACCATCCTAAACATTCTTCGTTCCATTATACTAAAACATCGGCTTCTTGGGTAAGTTTTTCGGAAAAAATACGGCGGGAGGGAGGACTCTGAGAACCTTCATGCTATTTTAATCGTTTCTTCACGTGTTGTTCACATTGGTTTTTTATATTGGATATGCGCAGTAAGTTCAATCGTTCTTGACAATCAGAGGGGACATCAACACAGCGAAATGGAAAGGATGATCAGCAATGACCGAAAACCCATGGAATCATGATGAAGATCAGCCGGGCTTCCGCCCGTATTCCGCCGATGGCGGCGATACCGCCTCGGACATCGAGGCCGTGGCCAACGACGTGGCCGCCGAGATCCTCGATGGACCATCCGACATAGAGGAAATTTCTGGGGAACCGCGGAACCTGTCTGAAGACCGCGCTTCAACCCCCATTTCATCTCTCAAAACGCCCAGGGGCAGATGGAAACAGCATCTGGCGGGCTTCCTTGCCGGGGTTGTTTTCACAACCTGCGTCAGCGCCGCGTCCATCGGCGGGTTTCTGGCTTTTAGCCGGGGCGAGCTGCCTTGGAGCCGAAACGCGCAAACCGCGCCGTCCGTCATCACCCAGATTCCTGCCCAGTCCAGCAGCAGCATCGGTTCCGGTAAAGCCGTGACCGCCGTTGTCGGCAGCGGAACCCTTTCGATTCCGGAAATTGCCGAAAAGATGAAAAACTCCGTCGTCGGCATCAGCACCAGTTCCATCTACGGCACCTCCACCGGCACCGGCATCATTTATTCCTCCGATGGCACCATCATCACCAATGCCCATGTCATCAGCGGGGGACGCAGCATCACGGTAACCATGCCGGACGGCACCACCTATGAAGCCGTCGTCGTCGGCTCCGACGCCAAAAGCGACCTGGCCGTCATCAAGATCAGTGCCAGCGGACTGGCAGCCGCCGCCTTCGGCAATTCCAACAATTTGGTGGTGGGCGAAACCGCCGTGGCCATCGGCAATCCCCTGGGCTTGGAATTTGCCGGCTCCGTCACGGCCGGCGTGATTTCCGCCCTGAACCGGGAAGTGGATGTGGATGGACGCTACATGACCATGATCCAGACGGATGCCGCCATCAATCCGGGCAACTCCGGCGGTCCCCTGCTCAACAACCGGGGTGAAGTGGTGGGCATCAATTCGGTGAAGGTCAGCAGCACCGACGCGGAGGGCCTTGGATTCGCCATACCCATCAGCGATGCCCTGCCCATCATCCAGGAATTGATCTCTGAAGGCCATGTGACCGGGCGCCCCTCCATCGGGATCTCCGGCGAAGAGCTTTCCGCTCAGGCTGCCGCCTACTACAAAGTGCCCCAAGGCTTTCTGGTCCGGACGGTGACTTCCGGTTCCGGGGCGGAGGCCGGCGGTCTCCAGCCCGGCGACATCATCATCGCCTTCAACGGGGTCAACGTGAAAACCCAGTCTGAACTGAACCGTGAAAAGGATCGATGCAAAGCCGGCGATACAATCACGATCCGGGTGTACCGCACAACCCATGACAAAGAACTTGATTTGAACATCGTCCTCTCGGAGGCGGTCGGCTGAGTCCAGCCCCAAATCCGTCCGGACGGCCAAAGGTTTTCTCCCTTGCAATCCGTTCCGGCATCACATAGCGGCGCAGAGCACTCCATGGCTTCTGCGCCGCCTTTTTGTTAAACCGCAAAAACGGATGATTGCCCCATTTCCCTATGTTATAATAAGAGAAATAATATTTGGGGAGTGACCGTATGCTTTTTGAAAACATATCCCTGATCGACGACCAGATGCAGGTTCGGGAAAATCAATTTGTTGGCATTGCGGAGGATCGGATCGCTTATATCGGAAGCGAACGCCCCGAAACCGATTTTGGCGAGCTCTACCGCGGCAAAGGCAAGCTCCTGATCCCCGGACTGGTCAATTCCCACGCCCATACCCCCATGACCCTGCTGCGGGGCTACGGGGAGAATATGAAGCTGCACGACTGGCTGAACCAGAGGATCTTTCCATTCGAAGCCAAAATGAACGCCGAAGATATCTATTATGGCTATCTCCTGGGCGTCGCGGAAATGCTGCGTTTCGGTGTGGTTTCTACCACCGACATGTATTACGTGGGAGACAGCATGGCCCGGGCGGTCATCGACAGCGGGTTCAAGAGCAACTTATCCCTGGGCATCATCTGCTTCACGGATCAGGAATACAAGGAACTGCCCATCCATAGGGAAAATGTGGCGTTTTACGAAAAATACCATCGGGCAGCCAATGGACGGGTCCAGGTGGACCTGAGCATTCACGCGGAATACACCTCCACCGACAAGGTGGTGGCCGCGGTGGCCGAACAATGCACCCTATGGGGTGTGCGGATGCAGATCCACCTGTCGGAGACTAAAGCAGAACACGACAACTGCAAAACCCAGCGACAAGGCAAAACGCCGGCCCGGTATTTCGAATCCCTGGGTATCTTCGACAATCCCACCACCGCCGCCCACTGTGTCTGGCTGGAGCCGGAGGATTTTGAGATCCTCGCCCGCAAAGGCGTCACCCTGGCGGCTAATCCCGTCAGCAATCTGAAGCTGGCCAGCGGAATCTGCAATGTGCCTTACGCCATGTCCCGCGGCATCAATATAACCCTGGGCACCGATAGCGTCGCCAGCAACAACAGCCTGAACCTTTTTGAAGAGATCAAACTCCATGCACTGCTCCATAAAAACCAGTCCGGGGACCCCACGGTGATCACCCCGGCGGAGGCTTTCCAGGCCGCCACCCTCAATGGCTCCAAAGGCCAGGGCCGGGATGACTGCGGCTGCATCAAGGTGGGCAACAAGGCGGATCTGGCGGTCATGGATATCAGCCAGCCCAACATGAAGCCGGTCCATAACCTGCTGAACAACCTGGTTTATTCCGCCAGCGGCAGCGATGTCTGCCTCACCATGGTGGACGGCAAGGTCCTGTATCGGGATGGTCAGTACTTGACGCTGGATATAGAAAAAATCTACCATTATATTGAAAAGGCCAAAGCCCGCATCCTGAAGCAGCTGCAGTCCTGATGCCGTTTTCCGGCAGAGATCGCACTTTTTCCCGCTACCGATATTGACCGTCCCAGACCGTTATGGTATGATGTTTTTTGTGCAAAACCTCTTTGCTGATGTAGCTCAGTCGGTAGAGCAGCTGATTCGTAATCAGCAGGTCGTGTGTTCAAGTCACATCATCAGCTCCACGTAAAATAACCCGCAAGCCTTGATTATCAAAGGTTTTGCGGGTTTTTTGCTTCAATCGCAAGAACAATGTGAATAAAGCTGAATTACAGATCTCGCATTAGCTTGAATATATATATATCTGGACGATAATAGCCGATTTTATATTCGAGCGGCTCCCCCGTGCTGGAATAATAGACCGATTCTAATACAATCAGAGCGTCTGACGGCATAGGCCCCAATAGTTTTTTAAGATTGCCGTCCGCATTGACCGCACTGATGGTCTGGTCCACCCTGCTTAAATGAATCCCCATTCTGTCATATAAATCAAAGGACGAAAAGGCTATTTTTTCCTTCTCAATATCCATAGCGGTTTCATACATTCGCTGACTGATATCTTCCCTAATAAAAGATTTATATAAAACAGCAGGGGTATCTTGAACGAAACCGATCAGGTTCAGATTGGAAACATCACAACCCAACTGTCTCCTTGCCGCCTCATGGACTACAGTGGGTGAAAAAGACAGGATTTCAGTATGCCCTGTTAAGCCCTTTTGCTGAAGGGCCGTCCCAAATCGGACGATCCTTTTCAAGTCATGGGTAATTTCAGGCGCTTTAACGAAGGTCCCTTTTCCATAGACTGAACTGACTATTTTTTTTTGTACCAGCAGGTTCAGAGCTTGACGAACCGTGATTCGACTGACGCCATACTCATTGCACATGTCTTTTTCTGAGGGGAGTTTGTCTCCCGGTTTATAAACGCCTGTATTGATTTGTTCCATTAGCTTATCAGCAATTTGTATATAATATGGTTTTGCTGAACGAGTATCGATCATGGTTGACCGCCTTTCAATTTTCTTTAAGAAGATATCCTTAGAGATACTTTAACACATGTTATGGAAAATAGACAATTCCCGGATCAAAAATCTTAGGCTACGTTTATTCTTTTCTTCTCCCAAATGCGATTCTTAGGTCATCCGGTTGATCCTACAAGATGATTTGTTCAACTTGATCGATGGGATGGACCCAAAAAAGGCTCGCCCCTTTTCGAAAATCCTTTGGATCACCACTGGAGATAAAACGGCGGACCACTTTCTGTCCATTCGCCAAGAGGCCACGCACGGCGAGGATATGTTTACCTTGTCGAACGGCTTCGATTGCCGGATCCAGAATGTCCACATCATCTCCGAAAAAATGTTGGATAGGATGTGAAAGAAACGGATAATGGGTGCATCCCAAAATCAGCGTTCGGATCCCCTTTTCTTTAAGGGGCGTCAAATAGGTTTCAACATCGTTTTCCACCTGGGCGCCCTCCGTTACACCCGCTTCAATCAGCGGAACGAAAGTTGGACAAGCAACCATTAAAACAGACTGAAGAGGAGCTTTTTTCTTAAAAACACGCTGGTAGGCGTTGCTTATGACCGTTGCTTGGGTGGCGATCACGCCCACAGGGGGCATCCCGGCGCCCATGGCAACTTCTTTCCCGGCAAGATTGACGGACTCAGCACAAACCTTTTCCACCACTGGCTCGATTACCCCTACAACCGGGATAGATAACGCTTGCCCAAGCAAATCATGGGCGAGCGCAGTGCTGGTATTACAGGCAATCAGAATCATTTTACAGCCTTGCCGTTCCAGAAATCGTCCGATTCTTATCGCCAGATCTTGGATTTCTTCCGGTTTCCTTGCACCATAGGGAACATGGGCTGTATCACCGAAGTATATAAATGATTCGGCCGGCATCGCTTTTTCGAGTTCCCGCAACACGGTCAAGCCGCCCACGCCCGAATCAAATACTCCAATGGGCGCATTTTTATCAACCGTCAAAACAAGTCATCCCCTTTAATATTGCATGCTATTTTTTGATGAATAGGTTCAGTCGTCGCCAGAACTCGGTTGAAAAGAAACGATCTGTTTATGCCAAACTATATATGCTTTATTGCTTATTGAAAATACCGTTTGTTATTGCATAACAAGCACTCGTTCGATCTTTTGAAGAGTTCATAATGACTTCGATGGAAGTATGTTGCCTTATTGGTCAAGCCTCCGGGAAACCGATATGGCTTCCAATCCTCAACGCCCATAGCATCATAGCATTTGACCATGTCCTTCGCAAGAAAGGCTGCGCTTAAAAGTTCCACAATGACTGTCATGTTTCGAATATGAAAATATCTTCAATATGCATTCCGAAATATTTAGCTATCTTGTACGCGAGTATAATAGACGGATCACAATGACCTTTTTCTATAGAACATATTGTTTGTCTCGAAACTCCAAGTTTGTTTGCGAGATCCCCCTGCCTGATCCCAATACTTTTGCGAATATCAGTAAGTCTATTCCTCATGGCTTACCCTCCTATTCGTATATTAATCAAAATAGTAAATAAAGACTGCAATATTGGGGGTTTGAAAATATTTTTAACTTAATTAAGCCTAAATCTCTTTTCTCTAAATAAGTGAAGACACGCTTCAACAACCTTGGAGTCGAATAGTTTTCCTCTTTTGTTCTCAATTTCGCTTAAGGCTTTTTTAATACCCAACGCCGCCCTAAACGGTCGGTGGGTTGCCATTGAATCAACAACGTCAGCAACCGCAATGATCCGAGCCTCTAGCATAATTTCTTCCCCAGATAAACCATGTGGATATCCAGATCCGTCCATCCTTTCATGATGCTGCAGAATAATATCCGCGATTGGCCATGGAAATTCGATATCTCGGATAATTTTATAACCCGCTTTGGCATGGGTTTTAATCATTTCTAATTCTAATGGGGTCAGATGCCCTGGTTTATTCAGTATTTCTCCTTGTATGCTAAGCTTCCCGATATCGTGAAGACTGCTTGCAACCTCAATGCTATCAATCTTATCCTTTGGTAAACCTAATTCATGCCCAATTGCAACTGCTAATCGTGCGACTTTCTTCTGATGCCCTGCTGTGTACGGGTCGCGAATCCCTATAACATTACCGAGAGATGTGACAGACTGCAGTAAAAGTCTTTGCATCTTGTCTAAGTTTTGTTCCAGCTTTTCATTTGCCCGCTTAAGATTTTCTCGTGTTTGTAAAGAGACTATTGCAAAGGCGAAATTATTTGCCATATCTGATAAGAGTTTTACTTCTTCTTGATTAAATACATTTTTTTCAGTTGAGTAAATATTTATTGCCCCAAATACTTGACCGTGATTTTTCAAAGGAATCGCTATACTAGACTTAAATCCACGTTCTATTGCATCAGGTGCCCAATATGCCACCTTCGAATCTGTTTGAAAGTCTTTGCAGATAATCGACTTGCCCAGTTTAATGGCTCGACCTGTCGGTCCGTTACTTCTGTGAGGATCACTTAACGAAATGTCTAATCGGCCCGTATAACCTTGATCTTTACCAGCGCTTGCTATAACTTCAATGTTTCTAGATTCATCATCTTTAACGTATCCGACCCACGACATACAATAACCGCACTTTTTAACAATCATTTTGCATACCGTTTCAAGCAGTTCTCTTTCTGAAGTAGCTTGAATCATAGCAATATTGACGCTACTAATTGAACTGAACGCGCGGTCCATTCTGGTAAAATCCGTCATGTCCATAAATGTTGCAACAGACTTTTTTGACCCCGGAATCATTGATACTTCAAGTATCCCTTCCTTTCTGTGGCCTTGTGTTGTAATTATCTGAGTCTTATATCGATCAGGGGCCAGATATGAATCTATTCTGCGCAACTTATGATTCTTTTTCATTTGGGGAAGTAGATGTTCAGGAATAAATGCAGTCCATCTCATGCCCAAGATTGATTCCCTAGGCATTGATATAAGTTCCGAGCATTTCTGATTTGCCATAGAAATTGTCATATCATCTTCAACAATCATCGTAGCAGCACCAGTGTTTTCGAATATCGTTTGATAATAGTTCCTTGATGACTCAATTGCTATCACATTTGCCTTTCGCTGCAACTCTTTACTTATGATTTGTGCGACAAATTCCAATATCATGATGCTATCTTGAGTCCACTCTCTTTGCATACAAACAGCGTCATAGCCCATAAAGCCGATTAGAATATCGTCATAAACCATCGGAATCACGAGTAATGATTGAATACTTTGTATTTCTAAATGCTCTTTTTCATTAGCTGCTTCTTGGGGCAAATTCCCGAGATTGTTTATACAGATATTTTCATATTTTCCAAGCTTGGACATCCAATATGAAAAACTCTCGACCGGTAAATCCTGATTCAACTGGATCTGCGGCTCAATCCCTTCAGCGCACCATTCGTGGGTGTTACTCATTGTTTTTCGATCATTTGAATAAAGGAAAATATAACTTCTATCGGTCTTTTCAAATTCTCCAATTTTTTTCAATGCTAGATTGATCGCATCGTCAATGTCTTCAGACAAAGTGAATGTAAATTCTTTTGCTATCTCCAATAGAAGGTTTTGAGCATTGATCTGGCGCCTTATTCTATCTTCAGCTTTCTTTTGCATGCTTATATCCTTTAAAAAACACAAATATGCCGGTCCATCATTTAAGCTGATCGTATCGTACTGAATATATAGAGGAAATGTTGATCCATTACAGCGACGCCCGTACACTTCCAGAGAATTGCCATGTATTAAGTCACTACTGTTTTCTATCGATTTTGGTTCAATCTCTTCTCTATTGATATCAGTAAAGTAATTTTCAATTGGTACATTTGCCATATCAGCATTTTCATCATAACCAAACATCTGTCTACAAGCATGATTCGCCAATAACACCTTGTCATCTCTGCTGATCCCAATCCCAAAAGGAGCTTCTTCGAATAGAGTTCGAAAACGCCTTTCACTTGATTGAACTTGTTCCTGATACCTATGCTGATCAGTAATATCAAGAATTGAGACCACCATATTCTCACTTTCAGGGATCAGTGATACATTCATTATGACTGTGATTGTTTTCCCGTTAGCATCAATACACTCAATCTCATAATCCTGGGGAGCATTTTGGGGATTATCCTGACGCATCCTATAATTATTTTTTACAATCGGCCAATAATCCTCTGTGACAAACTTTTCAAAAGGATTTAGCCCAATCAAATCTTCTCTACTAAATCCGGTGAGTTGTTCAGCTTTATAATTAGCTGCAATTATTCTCAATTCTTTGTTTACTAATACCGTCGCAGTGCCATTGTTTTCAAACATCGTCTTATAATAATTTTCAGAATTTCTTAATGCCTTTTCAATTTTTTTCATATCATTAATTTTATTTTCCAGTTCTTTATTGACCTTTTGTAATTGTTCTGTCCTTTTATATACCAGCGTTTCAAGCTCATCTTGGGTTTTTCTGAGCTGATCTTCCACCCTCTTATGTTCTGAAACATCCCTAAACACTAAAATCAATGCCTCTTCTTCCTTGCCATGCTGAAAAACAGTCGCATTGACCTCCAACCAAATAGGAATGCCATCTTTCCTCAAAAATCGCAGTTCACTTTTAAAATCCCGTATTGTCTGGATAGAAATTAAATTTTTCTGCATTAGTATCCGATCGTCAGGATGGATCGGATCAAATAAGGTCATGTATGACAGTTCATCTTTCGGATAGCCTAATATCTTTGACAATGTCAGGTTCAGGTACTTGCTTGAATAATCCGTGAGAGAATAAACTGCAACTGCGTCGTGAATGCTTTCAAATATTAACTGGTGGATTTGATGAAGACTTCCTTCAACGTAATGCATCTTATCGTCTACAAATTTTTGATGTAAAATAGTCATTTCGGTCCTCACTCGTTAAATTATTTGTATTTTCAAACAATAATTTAAAGCATACACCTATTGAGGTTACATGTATAGTATTTTCCATTCGCTTATGCAATTTCTTGTAACCATTTTATTATGCATATCGAAAATAAGGACTGTGGTGTTCGTTGTCGAGTTCTTATTCTTGCGCAAATACTTTTCCCGGTCATTAGCCGATCAGACTGTCACCTGATCCGATTAGTTTAGCATAATCGTTGCTTCGTAGTAGGCATGCATATCGAGATACATTCTGCTGGTAGCCTAAATTCGTCCTGCTCAATAAGCAAAGCATTGATTAGCCTTATGGCCGATGCCTCGTTCGGATCAATACGAATGACCCGATGCCTCGGCGGATCTCTTCGCTGAGCCACTTCAGCCCGTTTGATGTCCTAAGCTTTTGTCTGAATTCTCAGGCAAGCCCATGACGGCGATGATATCATCAAAACCTTCCCCAAGAATTGCCACTGCCTTGGGCACAGCGGTTCCAAAGGCTTCAACGGTTTATGCAAGCAACCGCCTTGCTTCCTTTTTGTCTTTGGCGTTGTAGATTCGATTCGGGGATTGTTGCAGTTCCGGCTGGCGCTTTTTGGGGGCTTTGTCCAGAACGTTGCGTGAGAAGTGCGTCTGGCAGCGCTGCCAGGCGGCGACCTGGAAATGCTTGCGGTTGGCTTTAACTAAACCTTTGTGGTCATCGGAGGTTATCAGATCAATGGACTCAAGGCCGCGTTCTTTCAGTTCGGCAAAGAAATCTCCCCAGCTCGCTTCTGATTCGCTGTCTGCAAGCTTGAAGCCAATAACTTCGCGGTGCCCATCCTCGTTGATTCCGACGGCGATCAACAACCCTTTGGAGCTAACACGTCCATACCCACGAACCTTGAGGTAGATGGCATCGGCCACGAGGAAAGGATACCTATTGTTCAACGGGCGGTTTCTGAAGGCTTCCACAACCGGATCCAATCTTTGACACAAGCTGGAAACCATTGGTTTCTAAAAGCCTCTCCCGCAGGGCTCTTCAGTGACCGCTTCAATTCTCCGGGTGGAAACACCTTGGATGACCATCTCGATCATAGCCAGTACAAGCGCCTGCTCGCTTCGCTTATAGCGCTCGATCATCGAAGTGCTGAAGTCACCGTTTCTGTGACGTGGAACGCGCAGCGTGATCGTTCCGATCCGGTACGTCGGGCCTTTATCCCGGAAGCCGTTTCGATATGCCGCACGGTCTTCTGTGCGTTCATAGAGGGCAGCGCCTAACTGTTTCGATGATTGTGTCAGAAGCACCTGGTTGAGGATTGTTTCGAGTAATTTTGACAATGCATCATCCTGCCATCTTTTAATATAAGGTGTGCAAGAGATCGGTTTCCAGTGTAATATTGAATTGAGCCCTGAGTCTATCTCCTCTCGATTTGATGTTGCTTGGTAACACCATCATATTCGAGGTCTTGAGCGAATGGCTCATTATTTTTACACCTTTATATAGACTATCTCCTCCTCTCATAAACCCATGGAATATCGAAGATCAACGGCAATCAAGAATAATGACTTATTCTGACATGCTTTGGACAATTCGAGTATAGAGGAGCAGCAATGCGCCTCCGACTACAAAAACCGGGGCATAACCGACGATGGAGGCTACCACGCTGAAAATCAGCGGACTTACCGTTTGCCCTCCATAATTCGATATCATTCTCATAATCAGAGCGTTGTTTCTTGCTTTGGTTTCCACACCTTCAGAAACAGTCAGCAAAGTAAGGGGATTCATCACTCCCACGGCAAGGCCAACCATCATGGATAAAAAAAGGAATGACATGAAGCGGGTTGCGGCACTGATAGCCAAAAATCCCAAGCCACTGATCATGAGGCTGAAATGGAGGCTCTTCTTACTTCCAAACCGGCGGCACAGCGTCCCTAAGAAAGGCCGGACCAGCATTTGCATCAAGCCGTTTGTGCTGAGTATGATTCCGATTGATGAAATGGAAAATCCACGTTCTTTACCTAAAAGCGCCAAATAAATCGTGATGATATCCGTCGCAAAGAAAATTGCGCCACTGAGATAAATTTTCTTCATGACTGGTTTATTGAGAAGCAATCCTTCCAAACAGGGAGGTCTTCTGTTATGATCCTTTGTGATGTCGGGCAGCACCATTGCTAATCCTGCCGCCAGAATTGCTATCACAGCGGCTGCCCAAAAACCCTGTCCGATACCATATGATTCTTGAAAACATCCTCCAAGAAAGGGTCCTATAAATCCGCCTGCGGAGTTTGCAAAAGAAAATATTCCTATCGCCCGACTGCGCTGAGCCGATTCTTTGATGCCAGTAAGAATGCTTTGGCACGACAGAAGGATCATTCCATGAGATTGTCCCGAAATCAAGGCGCCTGCTCCGGCAATCCATAGATTTTCCGCATAGACCAACAGCAAAATCCCCATGATGTGCAGGACAGCCCCTATGCAGGAGATGAGTTTATGTCCATATCGTTCAATCAGTCTGCCATTCCAAAATGCGGTCATCATCTGAATAACACTATACAATGAACATACCAAACCAATTTGAAGTGCATTTCCCCCAAGACCAGAAGCCAGCAGAGAAAGAAATGGCCGGGAAGCATTCAATGCAAGAAAATGGGAAAAACTAAATATAACAGTTAATAATACCTGTTTCTTCATAACTTTTCCAAAATTCAGTATAATGGGTATAGACGATGGAATCCCAACGACTATACCCATTATACTGAAGGTGTATTTACTTATTAAGGCTGCGGTTAGACCATCCTAAGTCTTCCGACCCAATCGTTTTAATTGTGCTTGATCGAGGCCAGTTCTTCCTCAGCTTCCTTCTTCTCGGTTGCCAAAGAAAGTGCCTGGACCTTTCCTAAATACATCGAAATCAAGCCGATACCAATGGTTGCAGCTGCACATCGGATCACGACTGGGAAATATTGTTTCTGGATAAAAGTTGCCATTTGTTGAGCGGTTGAATCCGCACCGCCGCCAATGATGATTGCAATGAGGAATCCAAAGAAGGCCAATCCCCCGGCAATCAGGCAAAAATATAACCCCCAGCTGAAAATGGTTTCACATAGTTTTGTCAATTTTTCTCTATTCATGCGGCACCTCCTTAAAGTCCGAGGATTGGAAGGATTCCAAGCATCACAGTAACCGAAAGCAAATAATGCAGACCAACCCAGATCAAACAATTGATTGTTGTTTCCTTCATGGGGGAGTCCGCAATGCCCATTGCTGTGTACATGCAGAGCGCCAAAGGCGGCGTCATGCCTTCCATTGCGCCGGTAATGGCGGGTAAGATTGCAGCAATCAGGATTGGATTGGCGCCTGCCCCAACCATGATGGAAATCAACGCGGTGCCAAAGATAGCGATCTGAGAGGAGCCGGGCATGATCATGCCGAGAATCGCACAAAACAGTGGAATGATGAACACTAAGAGACCGTAGGAAAGGCCCCACGAGCTTACAAATTCTCCGATGGTCGAGCCAACCTTGAGGGTTTCAAAAAGATTGCTGATGCAATAGGCAAAGAAAATGGTAGCGCTGACAGGGACAATGCTCTTAACCGATTTTGCAAACATCGAAGCGATTGCCTTCGGAGTTGTTTTGCAGTCTTTGCGGGCGATGAGCATAGCATACAGAGCCGCAAGGCCCGGTGTGAACAACAGAACACAGCTAGACAGGTTTTTCGCGCCGGTGCCCAGACGCATCGTAAAGAAAGTGGTCTTGAACTTGGAGTCCAGATAAAAAGGAAGGAAAATGATGACCGCAATCATCAGCGCTTTCCAGCCATTTTTAAAGCTTTCCGAGAACTTCGGGATGTCCTCTTTTGCCATCGGAGCTACTTTATAATAACGGCAGAAGAAATAAAGTGTCAGTGCACGCTGAAGAATGAACCAAAGGGCAATACCCCAAACTACAATCCAAAAATCAGACATCGTATAATCCGGGGCAAAGACAGCCAGTGTACCGAACGCAGCGGTGATGACGCCCGCAGGAGGAATCATATTACCCATGGTTGATGCGGACATTTCTACATTTGCAGCAAGATATGAAGGGAATCCAGACTTTTTCATGGCAGGAATCGTGAAAACACCTGTAGCAGCCACATTGCCGGCACCGGATCCTGACAATGCACCCATGAAAGTGGAACCAATTAAAGAAATATAGCCTGCTCCCCCGCGGAAGCGGCCGAAAATGGAAAGGACAATTTCAATGACTTTGTCAATGACTTTGGTCCCTCCGAAAACCTGCGCAACCGCAAGGAATGCCACGATGGCATAGAATAAGGTATTCGTTGATGTCATTTTTATAAAAGCAAATATATTTGTCCATTGCTTTGTCACTACGACCATTACAATATAGCCAAAAAGCATTGCCTCGTAGATGGGTCTTTTTAATATTACGAATACGAAACAAATGGCAACCAGAAGAATACCCAAATATAAAATTTCAATTGGCACAATGTTCATCTCCTCTTAATTATTTGATTGGTGCTTTGGAATCAGGGGAAGTCTGTGCATTGTATAATTTTACATAAAAATGATCCGATATCTTTGGTGGCAGTTATACTGTTTCTTTTTTAAATATTTTACTGAAAATGATGGTTGTAACAAAGGCTGTGATTACAGAAATATAAGTCTCAGTAAAATTGGGGTGGATTGGGAAATGGCCCACGATGGCGTTATAAATGACCCAAAACAGCCCCACCCCGGCAGTACAGACCATGCCATAAACCGCTGCCTTTTCCGAAGTCTTCTTGTAATATATGCCAAGCAGAACGATCACAAATAGGGCTCCGCGCATGGAATAGGCAAAATACACGATGTCCAGGACACGAATTCCATAAGTGTTAAAAATAATAGCCAATACTGAGCAGATCACACCGGAAATCGCGGTTGTCAGACGAGACATGAACAATACTTGCTTATCCGTAGCATCCTTCTTTACAACACCCTGATAGATGTCTTTGGTCATCATGGTTCCTGATGCCAGGATCAATGGTGATACTGTGGAAAGTATGGCAGCAAGAATTGATGCCAGAACCAAACCGCCGGCCAGGGGTGAAAGGTTCATCATCAGGGTCGGCAAGGCAAGTTTGCCATTCGTGACCACATTTCCTGCGGTATCGAGCAACGTGCCATTGTGGGACATGACCTTGGCAATCATTCCCAGCATCGCGGTAAATAGCCCAAAGGGTGCCGCCACAAAAGCAGTAATTAGGCACGCTTTTTTTGCTGTGTGAACATCTTTTGCAGCTAGAATAGGCTGGATTCCGGCCTGGGCCGTACAGGCTCCAAGCAGGGAAGCGATGACCCAGGAGGATACTTTAGGGATACCGATAGAAAGCATATTGAAGTAATTCTTTCCGGTTTCTGCCGCTTCCACCGAAGCGATCCCCGAAAGAAAGCCTTCCCATCCGCCGACTTTGGCTAAAGCCAAGACGATCCCTAAAACCACGCCGCCATACATCACAAACAAATGCATGATATTTGTGGAAGCCACCGCATTCATGCCGCCGGCAAGTGTGTAAACAATAAACACGACAGCAAATACTGCAACGGTAAAGTTAAAATCCAACCCTACTAAAGATACACCTAAGCTTCCCGCGGCAATCATCTGAGAGATGCCAACCGCCAGCATCACAAAAGTCAAGAAGACGCTGGAGACAGTCCTGGCATTGACGCCAAGATATTTGCCAATAATCCCCGGGACAGTGACCGTATTCAAGCTGCGGTACAGCTTGGCAAAGAATAGCGCTAAAAAGATAACACCGATGCCGTTGGAGATAGTATACCATGCTCCAGAAAGTCCAAAGTCAAATCCATATTCAGAAACGCCGGTGGTGGCAGTTCCCCCCAGCCACTCGCCGGTGGAGGCACATACTATCATAAGTACCCCCATGCCGGCGCCGTGGAAGGAGTCTGAACTATTGGATCGTTTGGATGACAAGGCACCGATCGCTACCGTCAGCATGAAGTATGTGAGGATAATGATCAGCTGTATTGACATCTCATATCCCCCTGCTATCCTTCAACCGGTATATCGATATCAAGAAGCGGCGGATACTGCTGGCATCCGAAGATATCCCCTTCGCCGAAGCTTCCGGAGGGCTTTAAGCGTTCGATGGTGAATTTGATGGCATAAGCAGGGTCAAATTCAACAAAGTCCACAATCCTGCTTTCAGGGATCCCATACAGTTCTGCCATGGACTTCTTTGTGATAGCACCGCTTTTTTTAACCATTTCATAGTTGGCGGGATCCCGAAAAATGATATCAAAGGTAATGCGGTCGGTTCCGGCATTTTTACTGCGAATCGTTTTTGCCAGATCAACGAGTTTCATGGTTTTCATATCTTATACCCTCCTATTATTATTCGCCGATCTCGACCATGGTGACGGGGAAGAGTTCCAGGGGATCGTCCACAGTGACCGTGTGATCCATGGTCCAGACATATGCATCGGAGATGGGAATCACTTCATCCAGGATAAAGGCTGCTGTGCCAGCAGTGCCTTTCACTTCAGGAAGCCGTGCATAGAAGATCTGCCGCGTTCCGATGAGGGTTGCTTCTTCGGCAATGGCTTTGTCTTTGGAGACGCCTTCAACAACAACAAGAAGTTCATGGGATTTGGTTTCTTTGATCGGCTCCAGATCGCCCATAACCCCGTTTTTCCCGAAGATCCGGTAACTCAGTTCATAGCTGCCCTCAGGAAAACGCTCTTTGGCTTGGGATTTAGCCCAATCAATAACCTTGTCGATGTTTTTGATGGTGTAAGGATCACGGATGCCCGCCATGCCCAGATAGCGATAGCCCACTCTGCCGGAGCCTTCCAGTTTAACTTTTATTTTTCCTTCAATCGGAACAAATTTAGGATTCGTGATCCGGCATGTTTTCTCATCAAACTGCTCATAGACACATTCACTCATATCCATCATGCCGCCAGCTACATACTCAAAGTATGGATTGGTACGCTCATACATCGCATGTCCCGCAACAGAGGCAATCGTGCATCTCTGGAAAGGTGCCATGGCTGTCACTTTGACATCATCTTTGGTGATGGTGCCAATGACCGATTCTTTGGCGCCATAAGGCTCTGCGCAAAAGGAAGCGCATTCCAGGACCTTGCCGACGTAATAAGAAATATTTTCAGGAAAACCTTCGTAAATCGCTGCACTTGCGAACACACAGGCGTCGGAGCTGCGGCCGCCGATGATCACGTCAGCCCCCATCTCCAGCGCTTTGATAAAAGGATGGACGCCGGCAACGGCAACGATACGTTCTGTCGAATCCAGTTCTTCAATGGTCAGGTTGCTTCTGCCATCCAGACCCTCGACGGGCTCTCCGGCCAGCATTTTTTTCCGGACAAACTCTTTGTCGACTTCGGAGTAGAAATAGGCCAGTTTGAATTTTTTCATGTTGTGTTTTTTTGCAAGATCGCGGATAATCTGAACATACATGTCCACACGACTGTTGGAGCCGGTGTCACCTGCTGATCCGATGATCATCGGAACGCCCTGCTCTCTAGCTGCCAGGAGCATCAGCTCCAGGTCATGTTTCTGGTGTTCGTAATGACTGGCGCATTTGTCGGCGCCCAAAGGCACAGGGCCGATGTCGTCGCTGCCGGAGTCACAACAATAATAGTCTGGTTTGGTTGCGGCGCCGATCCAGAAACTCTCTTCCTTGGTCGGTGCGAATCCGAGATGTCCGTTTGGTGAGATGATTCTCAAAGTATCTTTGCCCATGATGATCCTCCTATAGATCTTATTCCCTGTCATGTTTTGTTATTCTTTGTTATGTTCTGTTATAACAGGTTATGTTCAATATAATCCCCTTCGGCCAGGATGTCAAGGGCTGCTTATTGTTTTTTCAAAAAATTTTAGGCGAATATATCTTGGCTCTTTTTATGCTTCCATTTACTCATCGTATTGTCGCCATATCGCAATGAAGTGATCCTACACTTATAAAGCCCTCAATACCTTAACACTCAAGGCACTGAGGGCTTTTTTGCCGTCTTTTAAGGCAAGTCCAGGCAGCTTGTTAAAAATTGAACGGATAGCCTGAAACTCCCGTCATGAAACCGGTCCCTTTGCGTTATAGCTGCAAAGAGCTTCTATTCGACCATTGCAAACCCTTTCCTGCCATGTTTCCTCTGCACACCATTCAAGCCTCAACCACCGTACCCACATTGCAGAAGAAAAATCTCTCCTTGAATTCCAGCGCCAGTCTGAGCGAGGCCGGCAACCCGGTGCAATGGGAAACCCCCAGCCGTTCAATATCGAAGGCTTTCAAGGCCGTGATGCTCTTCTCTCGCTGCGCCTGGCTGACCGGTCCCAGATGGGTCCCCCCGATCACCGCATGGATGCGTGTTTCTCCGGTCATTTCCCGGGCATAATCCAGGATATTGATGATCCCCGCATGGGAGCAGCCAGAATCACAAACAACCCTTTTTCGGTTTTTATGATCAAGGATTGATCGTCCCGCATCGGGTCTTTGATGAAATCATCGCCCGAATTGATGACTTGGTCCAGGTCGCCGATCTCAAAATCGGTTTTCCGCGGCACTTCACCCGTCAGATACATGCCGGGCGC